>VFQP010000281.1_pt1 | contig 120697 bp, 118 predicted proteins | sample 3512351 | NCBI WGS metagenome assembly VFQP01 (sample SAMN10412372, study PRJNA504923) | tailings metagenome | isolation source: Relicate 1 Philex TSF1 revegetated site | place: Philippines: Tuba, Benguet | collected 2017-08-29
CCCCGCCAGGGCGGCATCGGCAACATGGTCAATTGCGGCGCCGCCATGTACATCGCGCCGGTCGGCGTGGTGAACGCCTGCGACCCCAAGGCGGCCTATGACGAGGCGATCGCCTTCGCGCAGGGCCACCAGGAAAGCTTCGGCCTCGAAGCCGCCGGCGCCTTCGCCGCTGCCGTCGCCACGGCCTTCATCCCCGGCATCGGCATCGAGCAGATCGTCGAGCGGGTCATCGCGCTCAGCAAGGATGGCACTCGTGAGGCGATCCGCGCCATTGCCGACGCGGCTTCCCGCTTGACCGGGGCCGAGCACGCCGAGGTGGTCGCCGCCTTCCACGCCGCCATCGCCCCGTTCTCGCCGATGGGCGACGACGTGAACCACACCAAGGCGCGCGCCGGCCGGCTCTCCATCGCCTACCAGCCGTCGCGGCTGGGCTCGATCGAGGAACTGCCGCTGGCGCTCGGCTTCGCGCTGGTCAATGGCGGCGACTTCCGCAACTCCATCGAAGACGGCATCAATTCCGGCCGCGACACCGACTCGATCGGCGTCATGGCCGGCGCCATCCTCGGCGCGCTGCATGGCGAGAAGGTCATCCGCGAGGCCGACCGCCAGACCCTCGACAGCGCCAACCGGCTCGATCTCACCGCGGCGGCCGACAGGTTCACCGCCACCGCCACCGACATCCTTCTCGCCGACCGGCGGGCTCGCGAGGCTGCCGAACGCAGCCGCGATGCGCTCCTCGAAGAAGGCCCCCTCACCCGGCCTTCGGCCGACCTCTCCCCCCAGGGAGAGGTGTCCATGCGGCATGATCTTGCCACCCCTTCACCTCTCCCTTTGGGGGAGAGGTCGCCGCGTTAGCGGCGGGTGAGGGGGCCTTGCCACGCGATATGAACTCTGAAGAGACCATCATGCTGACCACGACTCAAATCTTCGACCGCATCTATGCTGGCTTCATCGGCAAGGCCATCGGCGTCCGTCTGGGCGCGCCGGTCGAGCCGACCATCTGGAGCTATGACCGCATCCGCAACACCTATGGCGAGGTCACCCAGTACCTGCGCGATTTCAAGAATTTCGCCGCCGATGACGACACCAACGGCCCGGTCTATTTCATCCGCGCCCTGCGCGATTATGGATTGAAGGCCACCGCTGCCGATGTCGGCCGCACCTGGCTGAACTATGCCGCCGAGGAACACGGCATGTACTGGTGGGGCGGCTTCGGCAACTCCACCGAGCACACCGCCTACAAGAACCTCAAGTCCGGCATGGAGGCACCGGAGTCCGGCTCCATCGCCACCAATGGCACCACCGTCGCTGAGCAGATCGGCGGCCAGATCTTCATCGACAGCTGGGGCTGGGTGAATCCGGGCTACCCGCAGCGCGCCGCCCAGATGTCGGCCATGGCCGCCTCGGTTGCGCATGACGGCGATGGCCTCAACGGCGCCCGCTTCTGCGCCGCCGCCATCGCCCAGGCCTTCGTCGCCAAATCCATCGACGAGATCGTCGAGACCGGCCTCTCGACCATCGACGCCAACTCGACCTATGCCAGGGTCGCCCGCGCCGTCATCGACTTCCACAAGGCCAACCCGGCCGATTGGCGCCTCTGCCGCGATATGCTGACCGCCGACTGGGGCTATGACCGCTATCCCGGCGTCTGCCACATCATCCCCAATGCCGGCGTCACCGTGATGGCCATCCTCTACGGCGCGGGCGAACTGACCCGCACCGCCGAGATCGCCACCATGGCCGGCTGGGACACCGACTGTAACGCCGGCAATGCCTGCGCCATCGTCGGCACCTTCCAGGGCGTGCAGCCGAGCTGGGACAAGTATCGCAAGCCCATCAACGACTTCGTCATCGCCTCGGGCGTCATCGGCACCCTCAACGTCGTCGATATCCCGAGCTTTGCCCGCGAACTGACCGTGCTCGCCCTCCGTCTCGACGGCAAGGAGCCGCCGGCACTGTGGGTTGAGGATTTCGAGCGTCGCGGCGTCCGCTTCGATTTCGATGCGCCGGGCGCCACCCACGCCTTCCGCACCGAGCCGTTCAATCAGATCGAGGTGAAGTCGGCCACCGACAAGCAGGGCCCGAACTCGCGCGGCGCGCTCGAGGTGCTGCTCGATCGGCTCGAGCGCGGGCAGGGTGGTCGCATCTTCTGGAAGCCGTTCTATCGCCGCGCCGATTTCGACGACGAACGCTACCGCCCGATGTTCACCCCGCTCGCCGATGCCGGCCAGACGGTGAAGTTCAAGCTCGAGCTCGACCCCTGGAACGGCGATGGGAACCTTCGCGTCGCGCCCTATGTCCGGCGCGCCATTTCCGGCGAGATCGTCGAAACCGGCGCCTGGCACGTGCCGAGCTCTTCGGGCTGGCAGGATTATGAGTTCACCATTCCCGAGGGCGACGAGGCGATCGACGAGATCGGCGTCCTGGTCGAGTATTTCGGGCGCCTCAAGTTCCTCGGCCGGCTCTACCTCTCCGAGTTCTCGGTGTCGGGGAAGGGCAGGCTTGCCATCGACCCCAGGACCGAGAAGCAGGAATGGGGCGGCATCACCCGCTTCACCTGGAACCGCGGCCACTGGTCGTTGCAGGATGGCGTCATCCACGCCCACACTGCCGAGGATGCCGATGCCTGGACCGGCAACGGTTACCTCCGCGACGTCACTGTCACCGCTGACCTCACGGCGCTCGCCGGCAAGTCGCATCTGGTCGTGGCCCGCGTGCAGGGCACCAGCCGCTTTTATGCAGCAGGGTTCCAGGATGGCGAAGCAGTGATCCTGAGAGAGGATCACGGCACCACCGTGCTGGCGAGGGCGCCGTTCACCGTCAAGCCCGGCGAGGCGCACAAGCTGTCGCTGACGGTGGTGGGTGACAGGCTGACCTTGGCGATCGACGGTAAAGAGGTCGTCACCGCGACCGACGGTCAGTTCCGCTACGGCCAGGCCGGGCTGCGCATGGCTTCGGCCGGCCGCATGACGGTGGCGCGGCTGGAAGTGGTTGAGGTCTGATGTCGGTGCGTGCGGCCACCCCCACCCTTGATCCCTCCCCACAAGGGGGAGGGAGACGCCTACTGCAGCTTCGGTTCTTGCTTCTCCCTCCCCATGATGGGGAGGGCAGCGCAGCTTGGCCGCATCCGCGGCCTAGCGAAGCTGGGTGGGGTGGAGCGGCATGACCCAGGCTATCCCCTTCAACCCCCTCGCGACTGGCCCGCTCGACGGCATCCGCGTCATCGACCTCAGCCGCCTCGTCGCCGGCAACATGCTCAGCCTGCAGCTCGCCGATTTCGGCGCCGACGTCATCAAGATCGAGCCGCCGCAGGGCGATCCGCTGCGCGAGTGGCGCGATGACGGGCACTCGCTGTACTGGAAGACCTACGGCCGCAATAAACGCTCGGTACAGCTCAACCTCAGGCAGGCTCCGCACATGGCGGCGCTCAAGGCATTGCTGCAGAGCGCCGACGTCTTCATCGAGAATTTCCGTCCCGGCACGCTCGAGGACATGGGCCTCGCCCCCGATACCTTGCTTGCCGCCAATCCGAACCTCATCATCGTCCGCATTTCCGGCTTCGGCCAGACCGGTCCTTACGCGCAGTTCCCCGGCTTCGGCACCATTGTCGAAGGGATGAGCGGCTTTGCCTATCGCACCGGTTTTCCGGACCGCGAACCAGTGCTGCCGCCGCTGGCGCTGGCCGATATGATCGCCGGGGTCTACGGCGCCAACGCCACCGTCACCGCGCTGTTCGCAAGGTTCCGCGGCAAGGCCAAGGGGCAGGTGATCGACCTGAGCCTGCTCGAGCCGATGTATTCGGTGCTTGGGCCGGAAGCCGCGATCTTTGCGGTGACCGGCAAGGTCAAGGAGCGCTCCGGTTCGGCTTCCAACACCGCCTCGCCGCGCAATGTCTATCGCTGCGCCGACGGCAAATACGTGGCGCTCTCCGGCTCGACGCCGCAGGTGGCGCGCCGCATCTTCGAGGTGATCGGCAAGCCCGAGATGAACGACGATCCGCGCTTTGCCACCAATTCCGATCGGGTGAAGCACCGTGACCTCGTCGACGCCGCGGTCGGCGAGTGGTTCGCGCGCCACAGCCACGACGAAGCGCTGAGCATCATGCGCGAGGCGGGAGCCACCGTCGGCCCGATCTACTCGATCGCCGATATCGCCGGGGACCGGCATTTCATTGACCGCGGCATCATTGTCGATGTCGAAGACAAGGATTTTGGTGCTCTGCCGGTACACAACATCCTGCCCCGGCTCAGCGAGACCCCCGGCACTTTCCGCCGCCCGGCGCCCGAGCTCGGCGAGCACACGGCCGAGGTGCTGCGCGAATCCGGCGTCGATCCCTCGACGGTGCTGTGATGCCGCTCCGCTCGCTGCTCTACGTCCCCGCCCATTCCGACCGCTTCGTCGCCAAGGCGCATGAGCGTGGCGCCGACGCCATTGTCCTCGACCTCGAGGACGCGGTGCCGGAGGCCGACAAGGACGCGGCGCGCGCCAATCTTGCCGCCACCGTTCCAGCGGTTGGCCGCAACGGCGCGGCTGTATTCGTTCGCGTCAATGCCGGTGCGCGGCAGCGCGACGATGCGCTTGCCGCCTGCCGCGCCGGCGCCACGGGCCTGATGGTCGCCAAAGCGGACTCGTCGGCCGGGCTGGATGCCCTTGCCGGTACGCTGCGCGCCGAAGAGGCGAAGCTCGGCCGGCGCGCGATGAGCTTTCTCGCCCTGATCGAAGGCGCCGCCGCGCTGCTCGACGCGCGGTTGATCGCCGCCAATCACCGGGTCATCGGCCTGCTGCTCGGCAGCGAGGATCTCGCCACCGAGCTCGGCGGCACGCCGACGCCCGAGGTCCTCCGCCATCCGAAGTTGCTGCTGCACTACGCCGCCAAGGCCGAGGGCAAGCTGAGCTTCGGCCTGCTGCAGTCGAGTGCCGACTACACCGATCTCGCGGCGCTCGCTGCCGCTGCGACCGAGGCCAAGGCGCATGGCTTCGATGGCGCCACCTGCGTGCATCCGTCCGCCGTCGCCGTGCTGAACGCCGGCTTCTCGCCGAGCGAAACCGAACGCCGTTGGGCCGAGCGCGTCGTCGCGACCGCGGCCGAGCATCCCGGTGCCTTCCAGCTCGACGGCCGGATGGTCGATGCCCCGATCGTCGCACGGGCGCGGAAGCTGCTTGAGGGGTAGTCGGGTCAGGTTGGCACGGGGGGAACCCCACCCACCGTGTCACCCCGGCGAAGGCCGGGGCCCATCCTGAGGGGTCTCGGCGGATCACTGCAGATAGCGCCAATCGGGGGCCTTGGTTTCAGCAAGGCCGTCACGATCATCAACTCACCTCAGCATCTCAGGATGGGCCCCGGCCTTCGCCGGGGTGACTCCGTGGGTGGGGGAGAATCTGTAGCCAAGCAGCGTCAACGAAACACTGAGCCCTAAGCCGCAACCCCGGTGAACGCGAGGAATGCCTCGAGCGGCAGCGGCTCCGACAGCAGATAGCCCTGCAGTTCGTGGCAACCGCGCGCCATGAGGTAGTCGCGCTGCTGCTCGGTGGCGACGCCCTCGGCGGTCACCTTCATGTTGAGCGAGCGCGCCAGGTCGATGATGGTTCGAACGATCACCTCGGCATCGTTGGAAACTCCCAGCTGGCCGACGAACGAGCGATCGATCTTCAGCTTGTCCACATTGTAGCGGCGCAGGTAGTTGAGCGACGAATAGCCGGTACCGAAATCGTCGAGGGCCAGCCGGATGCCGGCGGCCCGCAGCCGGGTCAGTCCCGCCTCGGTTGCCTCCGACGTATCGAGCAGCACACCCTCGGTGATTTCGAGCTGCAACCGCGACGGGTCGATCTCCAGCAGCCGCAACTGCTCGATCACCCGGTCGACGAAACGGCGGCTCTTCAACTCCACCGGCGATACGTTCACCGCCACCAGGGGATGGTGGTGCGCGCCAGCATGCGGCAGGCCTCGCCCAGCACCCATTCGCCGAGTTTCTCGATCAGCCCGCGCTCTTCCGCCACGCCGATGAAAATGTCCGGCGCCAGCCGGCCGCGCTCGGGATGATCCCAGCGCACCAGCGCCTCGGCGCCGGCCACGCTACGCCCGTCGGCCGCGAAGATCGGCTGGTACTCGAGCGTCAACTCGCCGCCGGCGTCGAGCGCCCGGCGCAGGTCCTGCTCGATGCGCTGCTTTTCCTCGACCATTTCCGCCATTGGCGGCGCGAACACTTCCCAGCGGCCGCGGCCGCGCGCCTTGGCTTCGTAGAGCGCGATGTCCGCCTCGCGCAGCATGCTGAAGGCGTCCGATCCTGGCCGCCATGGCGCGATGCCGAAGCTGGCGGTGATGAATGCCGGATCGTCGAACAGCCGGAACGGCCGCCCGAACTGCAGCTGGATGGCGCGGCACAGCGTCTCCGCCGCGCCGGCCGCCGGCCCCGACAAGAGGATCGCGAACTCATCGCCGCCGATCCGCGCCAGCGTTCCTGCCGGGCCCACCAGCTGGAACAGCCGGTTGGCCAGCTGGCGCAGCAGGTCGTCTCCCGCCACATGCCCCAGCGTGTCGTTGATATGCTTGAACCGGTCGAGGTCGATCAGCACCAGCGTCGACGGCACCCCGTTGGCGGCTCGTTCGGCGAGCGCCGCCAGGTCGCGTTCGAACTGCGCCCGGTTAGGCAGCCCGGTCAGCGAGTCGTGGTAGGCGAGAAAGTGGATATGCGCCTCGGCTCGCCGCCGCTCGGTGATGTCGCGCGCACTGCAGACCAGCCCGATGATCTGGCCCTCGGGATTGCGCAGCGGCAGCTTCGAGGTCGAGAGCCACAACTGGGTGCCGTCGGGGCGCACCACATATTCCTCGTGGTCGATCAACGCCCGGCCGCTGCGGATCACCCCCATGTCATCCTCGTAATAGCGTCGCGCCAGCTGGGGCGGATGCACGTCGAGGTCGGATTTGCCGATCAGCGTATTGGGGTCGCCATGCCCCAGATCGGCCGCCACCGCGCGGTTCGCAATGACGAAACGGGCGTCCCGGTCCTTGATGTAGAGATAATCCGGCACCTGGTCGATCATGGTGCGCAGCCAGCTGCGCTCGACCTGGGCGCGGGCCTGTTCGCCGGCCAGTTCAGCGGCGAAGCGTTGCAGCCGTTCGTTGGCAGCCACCAGCGCCGCGAGCGATTCCGGCGGCTCGGGGCGAGCAACGTGCTGGACGGGAGACCGCTTCACAACCATCAGGCCCTCTGAACCGGATAGTTCGGGCAGGTATCATGCTAGGCAGCATTGGATAAGCAACTCCTAATCGGGGCTAAGTACAAGGCCGGTCATCACCGACCTGCTGCGGCGGCGCTGCGATAGTCGCTGGGCGAGATGCCGTTGAGCCGGCGGAACGCCTTGGCGAAGTAATTGCCGTTGGCAAATCCGGTGGCCGTCGCAATGGCGGCGACCGGCTGGTCCGTGGCGATCAGCAGCCGCGTCGCCCGTTCCATGCGCGCCGCGAACACGAAGTCCGACGGGCTCTGGCCGCTCTCGCTGGCGAACCGCCTGACGAAATGTGCCCGGCTGAGCCCGGCGACCCGCGCCAGCCGGTCCACCCCCAGCGGCTCGGCCAGATGCTCGGTGATGAAGCTCTGCGCCCGGGCGATCGGCGGCGCGAGGCTGGGCGTCGCCGGCGTCGCGCCGAACAACCCGTCATGCAGCGCCATCGTGGCTTCATAGGCCGCCGCCGAGGCCTCGCCGCTCAGCAGCTCGGGTGATCGCATCAGCTTGAGGCAGGCAGCTGCCATGCGGTCGACCGCGCCGGCTGCCGGCGTCACCACCGGCCCCTTGAGATCGATGATCGTCCGCACCAGCCGCAGCGCTTCGCGGCCATTGGCGCCGATCCAGAAATACTCCCAGGTCTGGCCTCGATCGAGCCAGTAACGGTTGGCATGCGGAAAGCTCAGCACCATGGTCGAGCCGGGCGACAGCACGTGCCGCGCCCCCGCATAGTCGAGCTCGCCTCGCCCGGCGATGGTGTGCTGGATGATCACGAACGGCACGTCGCCGCGCTTCAGCCCCTCCCAGTTATAGACCTCGTTGGCGCGCTTCTCGAAGCCGGCGCCGGTGGCCATCACGTGAAAGCCCATCGGGCCCCTGGGCGGTGCGATGGTCTGGATCTTGTGCCCATGCGCAATCAGGTCAGACAGCATGAAATTACCCGCGATGGCATGTCTTTCCTCTACACCGCCGAGCCCCCGTCCCGCTAGATGGGGCCCAGCTCAAAGGGAGGAACGCCAATGTCGTTCAAAGTCGCCATCATCGGCGCCGGGTCGGTCGGGTTCACCAAGACCCTGATCTCGGATCTGCTCAAGGTGCCGGAGTTTGCCGATGTCGAGTTCGCGCTGACCGACATCAACGCCCACAACCTCGACATGATCCAGCAGATCATTTCGTCGATCGTGGCGGTCAACAAGCTGCCGGCCAAGGTCACCGCCACCACCGATCGGCGCGAGGCGATCTCGGGAGCGCGCTACATCATGAGCTGCGTGCGCGTCGGCGGGCTCGAGGCGTTCGCCACCGACGTCAACATTCCGCTGAAATATGGCGTCGACCAGTGCGTCGGCGATACCATCTGCGCCGGCGGCATCCTCTATGGCCAGCGCAACATCCCGGTGATCCTCGATTTCTGCAAGGACATCCGCGAGGTCGCCGAGCCGAGCGCGCTGTTCCTCAACTATGCCAACCCCATGGCGATGAACACCTGGGCCGCCGATCTTTACGGCGGCGTCGATGTGGTCGGCCTCTGCCACGGCGTGCAGCATGGCGCTCACCAGATCGCCCAGGTGCTCGGCGTCGATGACCGCGACCTCGACTATGTCTGCTCGGGCATCAACCACCAGACCTGGTACATCGACATCCGCGCCAAGGGCCGCAAGATCGAGGCGGACGAACTGATCGCCGGCTTCGAGAAGCACCCGGTCTACTCCAAGCAGGAAAAAGTCCGCATCGACGTGCTGAAGCGCTTCGGCGTCTACTCGACCGAGTCGAATGGCCATCTCAGCGAATACCTGCCCTGGTACCGCAAGCGCCCCGAGGAAATCTCGCGCTGGATCGACATGAGCGACTGGATCCACGGCGAGACCGGCGGCTATCTTCGTCACTCGACCGAGCGGCGGAACTGGTTCGAGACCGACTTCCCGAAGTTCAAGGCGGAAGCCACCAAGCAGCTGTCGGAGCACAAGCGTACCACCGAGCACGCCAGCTACATCATCGAGGCGCGCGAGACCGGCCGCACCTATCGCGGCCACTTCAACCGCCGCAACAATGGCATCATCAGGAACCTGCCGGCTGACGCCATCATCGAGAGCCCGGGTTTCGTCGATCGCTTCGGCATCAACATGGTTGAAGGCATCGAGCTGCCGATCGCCTGCGCCGCCACCTGCTCGGTATCGATCTCGGTGCAGCGGATGAGCGTCGAGGCCGCCATGACCGGCAACATCGATATGCTGAAGCTCGCCGTGCTGCACGATCCGCTGGTCGGTGCCATCTGCACCCCCGACGAGGTCTGGCAGATGGTCGACGAAATGGTGGTCGCCCAGGCGCAGTGGCTGCCGCAATATGCCGACGCCGTCCCCGCCGCCAAGCAGCGGCTGGCGAAGGCCACGGTGAAGACCCGGGACTGGGCCGGCGCTGCCCGCAAGGTGGTCCGCTCGGTCGAGGAGCTGCGCGAAATGAAGGGTGCGCACCACTGAGGCTGCGGCCAAGGCCCCCTCACCCGCCGCTACGCGGCGACCTCTCCCCCAAGGGAGAGGTGCGCTGTAGCGGGATCGTGCCACCCCACCACCTCTCCCTCGAGGGAGAGGTCGGCCTGCAGGGCCGGGTGAGGGGGCCTTTCCCACCCTCTGACGCCACAAGTTAACTCCCGTTAACCCGACTCCGTGCATGGTGGCGGCATGTCCGATGTCGCCACCGCGCTGCTCCAGCTGACCGGCCGTACCGAGCCTGCCGCCGATCCGGCGCTGGCGGCGGTGAAGCTGGCGCGCGCCAGCCTCGACGCATTGCTGCTCCGCCTCGGCCAGAGCATCGACGCCAAGGTCACCGGGCAGCTGGCCGGCGGCCTGACCCAGCTCACGGCCGGCGGCGAGAGCTTCGTGCTGAAGCTCGAAACGCCGCTGCCGGCAAACACCGCGGTGACGCTGAAGATCACCCCGACGCCGACCGGCCAGCCCGCCGTCACCGTTTCGGTGCAGCCGCAACCAGCGCTTGCCCAGCCGGCTCCCCCGGCGCCGCAAGCTCGGTCGCCGCTCCAGCTGCCGCTGCCGCAGGCGCCGGTTGCCACCGCAGCGCCGCCTGCGCCGGCGGCCGGGCAGGCCGCACCTCTCGCGCCGCCATCGGCCGCCACGCTGCCGGTCGCTGCGCCGTCGACGTCGCCCACGCCGTCGCTCGTCGCCGCGCCGTCGCTCGTCGCCGCGCCGTCGCCCCCATCCCAGCCTCCGTCGCCCGTTCCCACCGTTCAGGCGCCGCTGCCGGCCCCGCAGACCGCTCCGCCACCTCCTCTGGCCATCGAGGTCAGCCTGCAGCCGGCTCCGCCTGCCGCCACGCCCACCGCAGCTGCCGCGGTGCAGCCAGCTCCAGCCCAGCCGATGCCGGCGGCGATTGCCATACCGCCCGGCCAGCCGACACCACTTGCCGCGGCTCCTGCGCCGACAGTGCCGGCCACCGCGCCCACGCCGTCCCCCAGCGCGCCAGCGCCTCAGCCTGCGTCGCCGGTTGCCGCGGCGAACACCCCGGCGACGGCCAATCCGTTGCCGGCGCCGCAAGGCGCAGTCTCCGGCGCTGCGCCGCCGTCCCCTATTGTCTCGGGTGCTCCGTCGCCAACCGCGACGCCGCAGCTCGTAGCTACGCCGACGCTCCCGCCTGTCGCGACCCAGGCGCCGCCCCCGGCGCCTGCTGTGCCGCTCGCCGCGCCGACTGCCGCGATATCGCGTCCGGCGCTACAGCCCGCATCCCCACCGCTGGCGCAGATTCTCGCCGATCCGGTCCAGGCAGCCGCCCGGCAGGACAGCATCCTGCCGCTCATCGCCCGGCTGGCGACGCTTGCCGCACCCACTGCCGCGGCCTTGCCGCGTCCGGCGCTCGAGGCCATCGCGGTGCTGCTGGGCACCCGGCTCGATCTCAACCGGGCCCCGCCTGACGGCAAGGCGATCCGCGAGGCTGTATTGCGCGCCGGCATCATCGCCGAACCGGGCGTTCGCACTGCGGCCGATGCCAAGTCCGCGCTGCTGCAACTCCGTTCCGCCCTGGCCGGCTTTCTCGGCAGCGAGGTCGAGGCCGTCGCTCCGATCACGCGCCGTCCGCCGCCCCCCTTGAAGGGTGAGCCGGTCCGCGCCCCTTCCACCCAGCCCGGCCCGCCGCTGGCGGACGAGCCGCCCGAAGCCGCGCGCCAGCTGCTTGGTCACGCCGATGCGGCGCTGTCCCGCGCCAAACTGCTGCAGCTGGCGTCCAGCCCCGCCGACTCCGCCCGCCCCGGTTCGGTGGCTCCGGCCGCCGAGTTTCGTGTGGAGGTGCCGATGCAACTTGGCGCCGAGACCGGCATCCTGCAATTGCTGGTCGAACGCGACGGCAAGCACAAGCGCAGCCCGACCGAGCGCGGTTGGCGCCTGCGCTTCGCCCTGAATTTCACCGCCACCGGCGAGGTCGGCGCCGAGGTCGCCCTGTTCGGCCGCAGCGCCAACGTCACGCTGTGGGCGGCCGATCCGGTTACTGCCGATGCGCTCGAGGCCATGCTGCCCGAACTCAGCCCGGCGCTGGCCCGCCACGGCCTCGATGTCGCCGCGCTGCGGGTTCGCCGCGGCGCGCCGCACCCCATCGCCCGGGCTCCGGGTCAACTGCTGGACAGCGCCCGATGAGTGATACGCCAAAGCCCGTCAGCCTTGCCGTCGCGCTGGAATATGAGCGCGGCACCCGCGACGCCCCCCGCGTCGTTGCCAAGGGGCGTGGTGAACTGGCGCGCCGCATCGTCGAGGTGGCCGGCACGGCGGGCGTCGTCATCGAGGCCAATGGCCCGCTCGCCGAGGCGCTCGCCGGCGTCGAACTCGACGAGCAGATCCCCATCGAACTCTACGAGGCGGTCGCCGAGATCATCGGCTTCATCCTCAGGGCCAGCACGCAGCGCCACTGGTCGGCCTGAGCTCGCCGAGAGGGGACCTGTCCCACCTTGCATTCCGGCCCGGCTCCGGGCGAAGTGACGCGCCATTGTCTGGAGCCGCGTCATGCCCACCATTGCCGACCTCGATACCCCCGCCGTCCTCATCGATATCGATCGCGTCGAGGCCAATCTGCAGCGGGCTCAGGCACATGCCACGGCAGAGGGCTATGCGCTGCGCCCGCACATCAAGACCCACAAGCTGCCGCGCTTCGCCAGGCGTCAGGTCGAGCTCGGCGCCGTCGGCATCACCGCGCAGAAGCTGGGTGAAGCCGAGGTGATGGCCGATGCCGGCATCGCCGATATCTTTCTCCCCTACAACATCCTGGGGCCGAAGAAGCTGGCGCGGCTCAAGGCGCTGAACGAGCGGGTCACCCTCTCGGTCACCGCTGACAGTCCCGATACCCTTGTCGGCTATGCAGCAACCTTCAGCTCCGGCAAGCCGCTCACCGTACTGATCGAGTGCGATTCCGGCGGCGGCCGCTGCGGTGTGCAGACCCCGGCCCAGGCACTGGCGCTGGCCCGCCAGATCGCTCTCGCCCCCGGCCTGCGCTTCGGTGGCCTGATGACCTATCCGCCGCTGCACGGCGTCGAAAAGTCCAACGCCTGGCTCAGCGAGGCCGTCGCGCTGTTCGATCAAGCCGGCATCGGCGTGCCGCGGGTCTCCTCCGGCAACAGCCCGGACATGTGGGCACCGGCTGCGGCGCCCGTCACCGAGCGCCGCCCCGGCACCTACATCTACTACGATCGCTTCCAGGTGAAGGAGCGCGCCGCCAGCCTCGACGATTGCGCGCTGACGCTGCTGGTCACCGTGGTCAGCCGCCCCACCGCCACGCGCGCGGTGATCGATGCCGGCTCCAAGTCGCTCACCTCCGATCTCCTCGGCATGGAGGGGTACGGCCTGGTGATGGGCACCGATCTGACGGTGAAGGGCCTCTCCGAGGAACACGGCGTCATCGAACTGCCCGTCGTGTCGGATTGGCCGCGCATCGGGGAACGGCTGCGGATCATCCCCAATCATGCCTGCGTCATCTCAAATCTGTTCGACCGCGTGACGCTGATTTCGGGCGACGAAGTGCGCGAAGTGGTTCCCGTTGCAGCGCGTGGTCGAGTCGACTAAAACTGCCCCCGCAAGGGAGTGGTATTCAAATGGTCGCTGATTGGTATGATGGTTTGACGCTGGCAACCGAGTGGCGTCCGGCCGCCGAAGGCGTGGCCTCGCGCTACCGGCTGATGCTCACCAACGACACCGGTGAGGCGCTGCGCGATTTTCGGCTCGGCATTTCCGGCCCGGCGCGGATCAGCGATGATGCCGAGCTCGTCGGTGCCAAAGTGGTCACCCAGCTCTCCAACTTCTGCGAGCTGGCGCCCGAGCGCGGCTTTGTTCTGGCTCCCGGCGCCCGCTGGACCATCGATGTTCTGAAGCTCGATTACCCGATCCGCCACTGGACCGACGGCGCCACCACCGGTTTCCTCATCCTCGCCGACGGCACGACGCGCTCGCTGCGTACCGTGCCGACCCGGCGCGAGGGCAGTGACACCGTGCGCAAGAAGGGCACCGCCATCTACGAGGTGCCCGAGCACCCGCCGGTGCCGGTGTCGATCGTTCCCTGGCCCCAGGACGTCGCGGTTTCCGGCCGCCGCACCGCACCTGCTGGTCTGGCCCCGATCCCCTCGGCGGTTGGCAAGTCCGCCGCAGCGGCGTTCGGCAAGCTGACCGAAAAACTGTTTCCCGGCGAAGGCCTCGTCCGTCCGGCGCATGAAGGCGGCTTCCCGGTCGAGCTCAGCGTCGGCGCCGGTGGCAAGGAAGGCTACGCCATCGAGTTCTCCGCCGAGCGTGCCCGGATCGTTGGCGAAACCGAGACCGGCCTGCTCTACGGCCTGATCACGCTCGGCCAGATCCTGCGCGGCGCGCGCCTCCATTTGCGCCAGTTCAACTTCCCCACCGCCGGCCGCATCGAGGATAGACCGGCGATGGCGTGGCGCGGCAGCCACCTCGATGTCGCCCGCCGCTACTACGCCAGGGACGAGGTCGAGCGCTTCATCGCCATCCTCGCCTGGAACAAGCTCAACGTGCTGCACTGGCACCTGAGCGACGACGAGGCCTGGCGCGTCGAGATCGATGCCTACCCGCAGCTCACCGGCAAGGGGGCCTGGCGCGGCTACGGCATGCCGGTGCCGCCGCTGCTCGGCTCCGGGCCCGAGCGCACCGGTGGCTATTATTCGAAGGTCGATATCCGTGACATCGTCGCTTTCGCCGGCGAAGTCGGCGTCGACGTGGTGCCCGAGATCGACATGCCGGGCCACTGCTATGCCATGCTGCAGGCCATTCCGGCGCTGCGCGACCCGGGCGAGAATGCCCCGTATTATTCGATCCAGAGCTTCCCCAACAACTGCCTCAACCCGGCGGTGGAAGCCACCTATGGCGTGGTAGAGGCGATCATCGACGAGATGGTCGAACTCTTCCCCTCGCGCTATTTCCACGTCGGCGCCGATGAGGTGCCCGAGGATGCCTGGCATTCCTCGCCGGCGGCCAACAAGCTGCGCAACACACTCGGCGTCACCGGCGCGGCGCCGCTGCAGGCCCGTTTCCTGCAGCGCCTGCAGGCCTACCTGACCTCCAAGGGCAAATTGACCGGCGCCTGGGAAGAGGCCTCGCATGGCGGCGGCATCGACAAGGCCAATTGCTACCTCGTCGGCTGGAAAACCCAGGAAGGTAGCCAGCAACTGGCGGCCGAGGGCTACGATGTCGTCGTCGCGCCGGGGCAGGCCTACTATCTCGACATGGCCAATACTGAGGATTGGCACGAATGCGGCGCCGCCTGGGCCGGCTGGTCGTCGCCCGAGAAGGCCTACGCCTTCGAGCCGACCGCCGGCTGGAGCGACAGCGAGCGCAGCAGGCTCCTCGGCGTCCAGGCCTGCATCTGGTCCGAGCCGATGACCGACCGCGCCGTGTTCGACCGGCTGGTCTTCCCGCGCCTGTCGGCCATTGCTGAAACCGGTTGGAGTTCCAACCGCGATTTCAACCGCTTCAAGGCGCTGGTCGGCCTGATGCCGAACCTCTACGGTCGCTACGAAGGATTCTGAGCAGGATTGCATTCGCACGCCTGCTCCGTGTTGTGACGCGAGATCGAACCGGAAAAGTCTGCAACTTTTCCTGATCTCGCTTTGGAAGGACCGTAGGACAATGGGCGATCTGCTGGTCCGGCTGTATGACCTGCCGGATATTGCCTCTGAAGCAAAGGTGAAGGCGGCCGGGGTCACCGTCCGCCGCGCTCTGCCGCCCGAGCGGCACGTCGTCACCGCCTGGGTGGGCAAGCATTTCAGCCCGTTCTGGGTGTCCGAGGTCGAAGCTGCGATGAGCCACCTGCCGGTGACCTGCTGGATCGCCGTCAGGGACAACCAGCTGCTCGGCTTCGCCTGCCACGACGCCACCGCCAAGGGTTTTTTCGGCCCGACCGGCGTCGACGAGGCGGCGCGCGGGCAGGGGATCGGCGAGGCCCTGCTGATCGCCACCCTCCGCGGCATGCGCGAGGCGGGCTACGGTTACGGTGTCATCGGCGGTGCCGGCCCGGTCGAGTTCTACCAGAAGCGGCTCGATGCCATGGTGATCCCCAAGTCCGAGCCCGGCATCTACAAGGCAATGCTGCGCCCGCCCAAGTCGGATTGAATGCAGCATGCCGACTAACCTTGCATTTACTCGCTGCCGCTAGGTTATGAGCTTCGATTTCCTTGGGATTTCCGGGGCTCCTGCGCATTGCCAAAGACCGGAAAGACCAATCCCGAGGCGACGGCGGCCCCCGAGCCGCATGGCGCCGAGCTGCTGAAGCTCTCCCGCTCGCTGAGCCTGGCGCGGAGCAAGCTGCACGCGCAGGACCTGCGCCTGCACGCCATTCTCGACAACCTGGCGCATGGCGTTTCGCTCTATGACCGGCAGGGACGGCTGGTGCTGTGCAACCAGCAATTCCTCGACATCTACCGGCTGCCGCCCGAACTGGGGCGGCGCGGCACCACCTTCCGCCAGATCCTCGAGGCCCGCGTCGCCGGCAACACCCATGTGGGCGACGACGTCGAGGATTACGTGGCCGATCGGCTGAGCGCCGTTCGCGAACACCGCACGCTGGGCGGCATTCACCGGCTCAACTCCGGCCAGGTGATTTCGATGACCCACCAGCCGATCGACGATGGCGGCTGGATCTCGACCCATAAGGACGTGACCGAACTGCACAACATGCAGGCCGAGCTCACCCATCTCGCCTACCACGATGCATTGACCGGGCTGCCCAATCGCACGCTGTTCTATCGTCGCGTCGGCAATGCCTTCCAGGATATCGGCCGGGCCAGCGGCTTTGCCGTGCTCTGTCTCGATCTCGATGGTTTCAAGGCCATCAACGATACCCTCGGCCACGCCGCCGGCGATGCCCTGCTGCGCCAGTTCGCGGCGCGCATGGGCGCCTGCCTGGGGCCGCTGGACAGCGCGGCGCGCATGGGCGGCGACGAGTTCGCCGTGCTGCACCGCGGTGGCGACGGCGAGACTGCCCACGCCCTCGCCACCAGCATCTGCGCCGCCACCCTCGCGCCCTACGATCTCGATGGGCAGGTGGTCAGCATCGCGGTCGGCATCGGCATCGCGGTTGCCGTCTCCGACGGCAACGAACCCGACGAACTGCTGCACAATGCCGATATCGCGCTCTACGCTGCCAAGCGCGAGGGGCGCGGCGGCATCAGGAGCTTCGAGCCCGAGCTCAATCGCATCGGCGTCGACCGCCGTCGCCTCGAGGCAGACCTGCGGCGGGCCCTCGAGTTTGGCGAGTTCGAGCTCCACTTCCAACCCATTCTCAACCTGCGCACCCATGCGTTCTCGGGCTTCGAGGCGCTGCTGCGCTGGCAGCACCCCGAGCGCGGCCTGGTTCCGCCGTCCGACTTCATCCCGGTGGCCGAAGAGACCGGACTGATCGTGCCGATCGGCAATTGGGTGATCCGCGAGGCCCTGGCCGAGGCGGCCCGCTGGCCGGGCGAGCTGAAGATCGCCGTCAACGTCTCCTCCGTGCAGCTGGTCCGCGGCAGCCTGATCACCACCCTGGTGCAGGCGCTCGCCGCCTCCGGCATCGGCCATGAGCGGGTCGAGATCGAGATCACCGAGTCGGTGTTTCTCGAGAACTCCGAGCAGAGCCTCGACACGCTGCGCCAGTTGCGCGCGCTCGGGGTGCGCATCGCCCTCGACGATTTCGGTACCGGCTTCTCGGCGCTTGGCTACCTGCTGGCCTTTCCTTTCGACAAGATCAAGATCGACGGCACCTTCATCCGGGCGCTCGACAGCGCCGAGGGCGCCGAGACCATCGTCGCGGCCGTGGCCGATATCGGCGCCCGCCTGATGATGGCGACGACCGCCGAAGGCATCGAGACGCCAGAGCAGCTGCGCGGCGTGCACGCCGCCGGCTATACCGAGGCGCAGGGCTACCTGATCTCGCGGCCGATGTCCCGCGACGCGGTCCGCCGCCTGGTGCTCGGTAACGAGGACGCCATGCCCGAGGCCCCGCTGGAGCAGCGCGCCGCAGGGTAGGTGAGCTTCATCACCGGCTGCGCCATGAGCGCCCCCTCGCCCCTTCTAGCGGACGCAAGAGCACTCCTGTCGAGCCAGTGCCGCACCCCGTCACCTCACCGTCATCCATCCGTCATGGCAGCGTCGCCTCCCGGGTGCACGGCTCCCCCGCAATTCCAGGGAGCGTCACCATGACCGATCGTTTGAAGAGCCGCGCGCGCCCGACGCGCCGCCAGTCTTTCACCACCAAGTACTCCGACCTGATGGTCGAGGGCTATTCACGCCGCACCGTGCTGAAGGGGCTGCTCGCCGGCACCGCGCTCGCCACCTCCGGCCTCGGCTTCAGCCGGGCCGCCGCCGCGACCAACTCGCCCTCGAGCCTGACCTTCCCCGAGCTCAGCCGCGTCACCGACAAGACCGACCACTGGCCGGAAGGCTATGGGCGCCAGATTCTCCTCAAGTGGGGCGACAAGCTGTTTGCCGACAGCCCGGATTTCGATCCCGCCGCCCTCGATGGCGCCGCAGCCGAAAAGCAGTTCGGCTACAACAACGACTTCACCGCCTTTCTGCCGTTGCCGCAGGGCAGCGCCTCCAACGACCATGGCCTGCTGGTGGTCAATCACGAATATGCCTCGCCCTACCTGATGTTCCCCGGCATGACAGACGAGGACTATCGCGACAAGCTGACCGACGAGCAGATCCGCGCCGTTGCAGCCTCCACCGGCATCTCCGTCGTCGAGGTGAAAAAGTCGGGCGCCGAGTGGCAGGTGGTCACCGATGGCCAGTACAACCGCCGCGTGCATATGGGCACCGAGATGCGGCTCAGCGGCCCTGCCGCCGGTGACGATCGCCTGAAGACCAGCATCGACCCCACCGGCACCATCGTCTTCGGCTCGATCTCCAACTGCTCGGGCGGCATCACCCCGTGGGGCACCATGCTCTCGGGCGAGGAAGGCGGCATGGACATCTTTGCCGGCGACTACACCACGCTCCCCGACCAGGAACTGGTCGAACGCCAGGGCTGGGACGAGGAAGAGAATGACGGCTATGCCCTGGGCCGCGTCGATGCCCGCCTCAAGTTCGAGAACGAGCCGAACGAATGGCTGAAATTCGACTGGGTGGTGGAAGTCGATCCCTTCGATCCCACGGCCAAGCCGGTGAAGCGCACCGCGCTCGGCCGCTTCACCCACGAGGGTGCGCAGGTGGCGGTGGCGCCCGATGGCCGCGTCGTCCTCTACATGGGTGACGATGACGACTTCGAGTATCTCTACAAGTTCGTCACCTCCAAGCCGTGGAACCCCACCGACCGCGCCGCCAACAAGGACCTGCTCGACGAGGGCACGCTCTATACCGCGCGCTTCGATGCCGACGGGAAGCTCTCCTGGCTGCCGCTGGTGCAGGGGCAGGGGCCGCTGACGCCGGAGAACGGTTTCCACACCCAGGCCGACGTGGTGCTGCGCACCCGCATGGCCGCCGACCTGCTCGGCGCCACCCCGATGGATGCGCCCGAAGGCTTCGTGCCGCACCCGAAAACCGGTCGCGTCTATATCGCCATGACCGAGAACGAGGATCGCCTGCCGGCCGGCGAGGGCGATGCGGGCGAACAGGTCAATGTCGCCAATACTCGTGCGCCCAACCCCGACGGGCACATCCTCGAGATCACCCCGCCGGGCGCCCCTGATGCGCCGGATCACGCGGCGACCGACTACACCTGGGACGCCTTCATCCTCTGCGGTGACCCGACCGACCCTGCCGCGCATGCGCTCTGCCACCCCGAAACCTCGGCCAATGGCTGGTTCACCGATCCCGACAACCTGTCGGTCGACCCTGCCGGCCGCCTCTGGGTCACCACTGATGGTCCGCCCGATGCCGGCTTCAACGACGCACTCTACGCCACCGACACCGAAGGCAACGGCAAGGCACTGCCCAAGCTGTTCTACCTGCCGCCGGTCGGCTCGGAGGTCTGCTCGCCGGCCTTCACGCCCGACGGCAAGACCATGTTCCTCTCCATCCAGCACCCGGGCGAACTGCGTCTCGAGGACGGCGAGGACTCCACCTCGATCGCCGATGCCGGCACCAACTGGCCCGATTTCATCGACGGCCACGGCCCGCGCCCGTCACTGGTGGTGATCACCAAGGATGATGGCGGGGTGATCGGCAGCTGAGGGCGGGGGCCTGACTGATAGAGACGCCCCCCTCCCGGCCTCCCCCATAAAGGGGGAGGTGAAGAGTCGAGGCTCTGTCTTCGATCGTGCCAACCCACCGGCAGGGCACCTCCCCCTTTATGGGGGAGGATGGGAGGGGCCGTCTCTCTCAATCCGAGCAAACAAAAAAAGGCGGGGATCGCTCCCCGCCTTCGTCATTCACTCATTCCGCCGCTTACTTCAGCGCGTCGGTGATCACAGTGGTGTAGGCGCCTTCCGGGGCCTTGCTGATGATCTTCTGGTCGACCAGCGCCTTGATGGTGCGGTCGTAGGCGGCCATGTCGAGCGCCGGGTTGGTGGCGTCGACGAGCTTGGACACCTCGCCCACCATGTAGCGCTGGTGCTTCAGCTCGGCAGCGCCGGTATCATCGGAGTCGACCACGATCTGCGCGGCCTCGTCGGGATTGTCGAGCGCATACTGCCAGCCCTTCATCGAGGCCTTCACGAAGCGGGTATAGGCATCCACCTTGGCGGGATCGTCGAGGGTCGGGCCCATGACGTAGAGGCCGTCCTCGAGCAGGTCGTTGCCCATCTCGGTGTAGTTGAAGATGGTCAGGTTGTCCGGGCCGTAGCCGGCGTCGAGCGCCTGGCCATACTCGTTATAGGTCATCACCGAGATACAGTCGGCCTGCTTCTGGATCATCGGCTGGATGTCGAAGGACTGCTGCAGCACCTTGACGTCGCCGCCTTCGGCCGTCGACAGGCCTTCCTTGTTCATCCAGGCGAAGAACGGATACTCGTTGCCGAAGAACCAGACGCCCAGCGTCTTGCCCTTGAAGTCGGCGACGGTGTTGATGTTGTTTTCCTTCGGGCAGATCAGCTCGAGGCCGGAGCGCTTGAACGGTTGCGCGATGTTGACCAGCGGCACGCCCTTGTCGCGGGCCGCTGCCGCACCGCCCATCCAGTCAACGATGATGTCGGCGCCGCCGCCGGCGATCACCTGCTCCGGCGCCACGTTCGGGCCGCCCGGCAGGATCGTCACGTCGAGCTTCTCGTCGCTGTAAAAGCCCTTCGCCTTGGCCACGATGTAGCCGGCGAACTGCGCCTGCGTCACCCACTTCAGCTGCAGCGTCAGCTTGTCCTGCGCCATCGCAGCGGACGCGGTAAGCGCCATCGCGCCCGCGGCCAATGCAAGAAGAAGTTTCTTCATTGTCGTTTCCCTTACCCCTGTTACGCCCGGCCACCACGGCCAGGCGGACATTACGTCCGCCCACCTCGGCCAAGCGGACTTTATGTCCGCCCACCTCGGATCGACGGATGCCAGAAGGTCACCGCGCGCTCGATGAGCGCGATGACCCCATAGAAGGCAGACCCTGCAACCGCCGCCACGGCGATTTCTGCCCAGACCAGGTCGATGTTGAGCTTTCCGACCTCGGTCGATATCCGGAACCCCATTCCCACGATCGGGGTGCCGAAGAATTCCGCTACGATTGCGCCGATCAGCGCCAGAGTCGAGTTGATCTTCAAGGCGTTGAAGATGAACGGCCCTGCCGCCGGCAGTCGCAGTTTCAGCAGCGTTTCCCAGTAGTTCGCCGCATAGGTGCGCATCAGGTCGCGCTCGATCGAGGACGAGGCATTGAGCCCGGCGACCGTGTTCACCAGCATCGGGAAGAACGTCATCGCCACCACCACGGCAGCCTTGGACGGCCAGTCGAAACCGAACCACATCACCATGATCGGCGCGATGCCGATGATCGGCAGCGCCGAAACGAAGTTGCCGATCGGCAGCAGCCCGCGTTTGAGGAACGGCGAGCGGTCGACCAGGATGGCGACGACGAAGCCCGCGCCGCAGCCGAGCGTGAAGCCGACGATCACTGCCTTGAAGGTCTGGACGAAATCCGCCGCCAGCGTCGGGACCGACGCCGTGAGCCGCGCCCAGATCATGCTGGGCGCCGGCAACAGCACCTGCGGTACGTTGGCGCCGCGAGTGATGGCTTCCCAGGCGATCAGCACGGCGACGCCAAATGCCACTGGCACCAGCCAGCCGACGAGGCCGTCATTGACCCGGCCCCGGCGGATATCGGCCGAGAGCTGTTCGGCGAACAGCCAGCACAATAGCCAGGTGAGAACCAGCAGGGCCCAGAACCCGGCAAGCGCTCCCTGCATCGGCTCGACCCAGCCGATCAGCAGCGCGCAGCCGGCTGCCGCGAGCAGGCCGGTTGCCGGCGTCGGCGCGCGCAGCCGGAATGCGCCGATCGCGGCCAGCGTCGCGGCGAGGAAGACCAGCGTCGGGATGCTGGTCCAGGTGGCGACCGGCACGCCGCCGAAATTGCCCATCGGCAGCAGCAGCGTCAGCACGCCGAACAGCAAGGCGCCAAGGGCGAGGATGGCTTGCAGCCGGCTCATGCCCGCACCCCCATCCGCCGGTTGGCGAGCCTTTCGCCCCAGCCCACCAGGATCACGAGGATCGCGGCGAGCGCCGCGGCGATAAACAGCGCCGCCCAGATCTGGATCGTCTGCCCGTTATACGAGCCGGTCAGCAGCCGCACCCCGAGCCCGCCGCCGGCATTGTTGCTGAGTTCGCCCACCACGGCGCCGATCAGCGAGATGGCGATGCCCACCTTCATCGAGGCGAACAGGATCGGCACCGAAGCCGGCCAGCGCAGCTTGAGGAAGATCTGCAGCGGCGAGGCATTATAGGTGCGCATCAGGTCGAGCTGGATCTGCTCGGGCGTGCGCAGCCCCTTGACCATGCCGACCACCACCGGGAAGAAGCTGAGATACATCGAGATCAGCGCCTTGGGGATCATGCCCGTCACCCCGACGGCGCCCAGGCCGACCACCACCATCGGCGCAATCGCGAGGATCGGCACGGTCTGGCTCGCGATGATCCACGGCATCAGCGAGCGGTCCGAGGCGTTGTTGTGGACGATCACCACCGCCAGCAGCACTCCGAGCAGCGTGCCGAGCCCGAAACCGAGCAGTGTGGCGCCCAGCGTGATGCCGGCATGGAAGGCGAGCGAGCGCGGCGCCGTGATGGCCGAACCGAACAGCCCGGTCCAGATCGCCCCGATCACCTGATGCGGCGCCGGCAATACCGGCTTGTCCTGCGTGAAGGTCTGGAGCGCGAACTCGGTGAGGGGCACATCGGTGAGGTTGGCGCGCCCGTTCAGGGTGTTCTGCCACGGCGCGTTCATCACCACCGCCATCACGTACCAGAACAGCACGATCGCCAGCAGCACGATCAGCACCGGAACCGTCTTGCCTCCCATCAGCCCGCGCATCGGCCTATTCCTCGTACGAGTGGCCGGCGCGCAGGCCGTCGCGGACGCGGGCGGCGAGCTGCAGGAACTCTGGCGTCTCGCGGATTTCGAGCGGTCGTTCGCCGCGCGGCAGCGGGCTCTCGATCACGTCGGTCACCCGCCCCGGTCGCGGGCTCATCACCACGATCTTGGTACTGAGATACACCGCCTCGGGGATCGAGTGGGTGACGAAGGCGATGGTCTTCTGCGTCGCCGCCCAGAGCTTCAGCAGCTCAGAGTTGAGGTGGTCGCGCACGATCTCGTCGAGCGCTCCGAATGGCTCGTCCATCAGCAGCAGGTCCGCGTCGAACGCCAGCGCCCGGGCAATCGAGGCACGCTGCTGCATGCCGCCACTGAGCTGCCAGGGGAACTTTTTCTCGAAGCCTTCGAGGTTCACCAGCTCCAGCGACCTGCTGACCCGCGCCTTCCGGTCGGCATCGGCGTAGCCCATGATCTCCAGCGGCAGCGCCACGTTGTTCTCGATGGTCCGCCATGGAAACAGCGCCGGCGCCTGGAACACGTAGCCGTAGGAGCGGTTGACCCGCGCCTCGGCGGGCGAGATGCCGTTGACCGTGATGCTGCCCGACGTCGGCTGTTCGAGGTCGGCGATGACGCGCAGGAACGTCGTCTTGCCACAGCCCGATGGGCCGATGAACGAGACGAATTCGCCCCGCTTGATCTCGAGGTTCACATCCGACAGCGCCACCACGTCGCCATCACCGGTTTTGAAAGTCAGGCCGAGACCCTTGGCCTCGACCACGCTCTGCGATTTGCCCCCGTCAGTCGTCAAACCTTCAAACCCCCGTCGCCGGAATGCCGGTGCGTTCCACTTTGCGCGGTGCCGTGATCTCTTTCCACGTCGAAAGCGCCCGGTTCACCGGGTTCTTGGCTTCACGCGCCACGAATTGGCCGTGCCCCTGTTCGGCGTTGACCGTGTCTTCGGTCACCGCCACCTGTCCACGCGTCAGGGTGAAGCGCGGCAGCCCTTCGACTTCGATGCCCTCGAACACGTTGTAGTCGATCGCCGACTGCTGTTTGGCGGCGCTGATGGTCTTCTTGCGCTTGGGATCCCACACCACGAGGTCGGCGTCGGCCCCGACCAGGATGGCGCCCTTTTTGGGATACATGTTGAGGATCTTGGCGATATTGGTCGAGGTCACCGCGACGAACTCGTTCATCGTCAGCCGGCCGGTATTGACGCCCTTCGTCCACAGTACCGGCATCCGGTCCTCGAGCCCGCCGGTGCCGTTGGGGATCTTGGCGAAGTTACCGATGCCATTGCGTTTCTGCGCCGTGGTGAAGGCGCAGTGGTCGGTCGCCACCACCTGCAGCGAGCCCGAGGCGAGCCCGGCCCACAGCGAATCCTGGTGCTGCTTGTTGCGGAATGGCGGGCTCATCACCCGGCGCGCCGCATAATCCCAGTCGCGGTTGAAATACTCGCTCTCGTCGAGCACCAGGTGCTGGATCAGCGGCTCGCCATAGACGCGCTTGCCCGCCTGTCGCGCCCGGCGGATCGCCTCATGCGCCTGTTCGCACGAGGTGTGGACGATATAGACCGGCACCCCCGCCATGTCGGCGATCATGATCGCCCGGTTGGTCGCCTCGCCTTCCACCTCAGGCGGCCGCGAATAGGCATGCGCCTCCGGCCCGTTATTGCCGGCGGCAAGGAGCTTGGCCGTCATCTGCGCCACCACGTCGCCGTTCTCGGCATGGACGAGCGGCAGCGCGCCGAGGTCGGCGCAGCGCTGGAACGACGAGAACATCTCGTCGTCATCGACCATCAGCGCGCCCTTATAGGCCATGAAGTGCTTGAACGAGGTGATGCCGCGATCGACCACGTCGGCCATCTCGTCGAACACCTGCTCGCCCCACCAGGTGATCGCCATATGGAACGAGTAGTCGCAGCTGGCCTTCGAGGTCTTGTTGTCCCACATCTGCAAGGCTTCGAGCAGCGATTGCTGCGGATTGGGCAGGCAGAAATCCACCACCATGGTGGTGCCCCCACTCAGCGCTGCCCGCGTGCCGCTCTCGAAATCATCGCTCGAATAGGTGCCCATGAACGGCATCTCGAGATGCGTATGCGGATCGATGCCGCCAGGCATGACGTAGCAGCCGCTGGCATCGAGCACTTCGCCGCCTGTGAGGTTCTGCCCGATCTCGGTGATCCGTCCGCCTTCGACCCGGATATCGGCGACATAGGTGAGGTCGGCGGTGACGACGGTGCCGTTCTTGATGATTTTGCTGGTCATGCTGTACCCCTATCTCTTGTCGACCTTGGGCAGCGTGAGCGACGGTCTCACCATCGTCGGTGTTCCCGTGCGGTACAGCGCCGCGGCCTTTTCGATGAACTGATATGCCTCTTCGGGAGGCATGCGGCCTGCATCTGGCCACATCCCGTAGGCCTCTTCGTAATACCAAGTTGGCGACTGGATCAGGTCGGCGCCGCCCACGCTGAAGGACCACACATCGCCGCGTGCCCTGAAATAGTAGTCCTTACCGTCGATCACCCCGCGAGATTGAACCGGCGCGGCGCCCCCGGCCCGCCCGACGACCATCCCTGCGATCTGCGGGCCGAGCAGAATGCGTTTCACCACCAACTTGTCTGGCTGTTGCACCCGCCTGACAGATAGCTCCTCATTCGCCCCGCTTGGTCGATAAGCGCCCATGAAAGGCGAATAACGCCAGGCCTCGGCAACTGCCACAAGCCGCACGCGTTGGCCGAGCTCATCGATGCCGATGTAGGCCACCATCTGGGACGGTGCACCCTCCCAGGGCCCCTCCGTCACCACGGCGTCGTTGGCGAGCGCGAAGGCCTCATCGTTTGCCCGCTGATTTGCCGTGGCCCTTACGACTGCGGCAAAATCCTCCGGCGTTGCATCGGCATATCGCCGAGGCATTAGTGAGTGCGGATCGACCTCGTCGCCCGTGTTCACCCCGCGATCTCCGCCGTCTCCAGCACCGCCCGCAGCAAGACATCCGTCCCCGCCGCTGCCCATTCCTTCGAAATCTCTTCCGCTTCGTTGTGGCTGAGCCCGTCGACGCATGGGCACATGATCATTGCCGAGGGCGCCACCCGGTTGATCCAGCAGGCATCGTGCCCGGCACCCGAGACGATGTCGCGGTAGGAATAGCCGAGTTCCTTGGCTGCCTCGCGGATATTGCCGACCAGCGTCTTGTCGAACGTCACCGGGTCGAAATGCCCGACCTGCTCGACCTCGAAACCGATATCGAGCGCCTCGGCGGTGTTCTGGATGCCGTAGCGGATGCGCTCGTCCATCTCGTCGAGCACCTGTTTGTTCGGTGAACGGATGTCGATGGTGAACACCGCCTTGCCGGCAATGATGTTGCGCGAGTTCGGCCAGACCTGGATGTGTCCCACCGCGCCCACGGCGTCAGGCTGGTAGTCCATCGCCACTTCGTGCACCAGCTCGATCACCCGCGCCATGCCCAGGCTGGCATTGCGCCGCTTCGGCATCGGGGTGGAGCCGGTATGGGCTTCCTTGCCGGTCAGTGTCACCTGCAGCCACTTCAGCCCCTGGCCGTGCGTGACGACGCCGATATCGACGTTCTCGTCCTCGAGGATCGGGCCCTGCTCGATGTGCAGCTCATAATAGGCATGAATCTTCCGCGCTCCGACCACCTCGTCGCCGCGCCAGCCGATCCGCTCCAGCTCCTCGCCGAAGCTTTTGCCGTCCTTGTCCTTGTGCGCATAAACATCGGCCTGGTCGAGCACCCCGGCGAACACGCCCGAGGCCATCATCGCCGGAGCGAACCGCGCCCCTTCCTCGTTGGTCCAGTTGACCACCACGATCGGGCGCCGGGTGCGGATGTCGAGGTCGTTGAGCGTGCGGATCACCTCGAGCCCGCCCAGCACCCCGAGCACCCCGTCATAGCGCCCGCCGGTCGGCTGGGTATCGAGATGGCTGCCGACATAAACCGGATCGAGCTCCGGCTCGCTGCCTTCGCGCCGCGCGAACATGGTGCCCATCTGGTCGAGCCCCATCTCCATGCCCGCCGCCTCGCACCAGCGCTTGAACAGCGCCCGACCCTTGGCGTCGTCATCGGTCACCGTCTGCCGATTGGAGCCGCCAGCGACGCCCGGCCCGATCTCGGCCAGCTCATGAATGGAGCTCCACAGGCGTTCGGGGTCGATACGAAGGTTTTCGCCGGGAGCTGCCATAGTCAGTCTTTCTGTGAGGTCAGGTCGCCTCGCCCCTCTGGGGAGAGGGAGAGGCCAGGTTCGTTCTCTATTTCCTCGAGCCACGTCTGCGCTTGGCGCTGTTCGCCAATGGCATTGCCGGCGTTGGGGACACGGCGCAGGGCGTCAAGACGAACCAGCGCTGGCAGTTCCTCGTAGCCCAAGCTTATCCGTACGGTGGTGACCTGTTCCCCCAGGTCGTTCACCTTAGTGACCCAGTCCGGCAGAGAGCGCCTCTCGAGATGCGCCGGGAGGAGGCCCTTGTTCCGCTCGAACAGGCCCCAGCGCCCGTTTGCGCATTCTCGCAGCGCTTCGACCAGAGCGTGGTGGAAGTCCCGTTCGAGGGACTGCCTTTGCTGCTCCAGTTTTTCGAGACGCTGCGCTTTCACGTGGGCTCTATTTCTGGCTTGGGAAGCTGAACTCGGCGCCGCTCTTGATCCCGGCCGGCCAGCGCGTGGTGACCGTTTTCAGCCGGGTGTAGAAGTGCACGCCTTCCGGCCCGTAAATGCCGTGGTCGCCGAAAATGCTCCGCTTCCAGCCGCCAAACGAGTGGTAGGCCACCGGCACCGGGATCGGCACGTTGATGCCGACCATGCCCACTTCGATCTTGTCGGCGAAGTCGCGCGCCGCGTCGCCGTCGCGGGTGAAGATCGCCGTACCGTTGGCATATTCGTGCCCGTGGATCAGGTCGACCGCGTCCTGGTAGCTCTGCGCCCGCACCACCGAGAGCACCGGCCCGAAGATTTCCTCGCGGTAAATCTTCATGTCCGGCTTCACGCGGTCGAACAGCGTGCCGCCGACGAAGAAGCCGTTCTCATAGCCCTGCAGCTTGAAGCCGCGGCCATCGACCACCAGCTCCGCCCCGGCCTCGACGCCGCTATCGATATATCCGACAATCTTGTCGCGCTGTGCCTTCGAAACGATCGGGCCCATCTGCGCGTCCTTGTCGGTCGCCGGGCCGATCTTCAGCGCTTCGACCCGCGGCTTCAGCCGCGCGATCAGCGCGTCCGCCGTCTTGTCGCCCACCGGCACCGCCACCGAAATCGCCATGCAGCGCTCGCCGGCCGAGCCATACCCGGCGCCCATCAGCGCGTCGGCGGCCTGGTCCATGTCGGCATCGGGCAACACGATCATGTGGTTCTTGGCGCCGCCCAGCGCCTGCACGCGCTTACCGGCCTGCGTGCCGCGCCGATAGACATACTCGGCAATCGGCGTCGAGCCGACAAAGCTCACCGCCTTGATGTCGGGATGGTCGAGAATGGTATCGACCGCTTCCTTGTCGCCATGGACGACGTTCAGCACGCCGTCCGGCAGGCCGGCATCCATGAGCAACTGCCATGCGAACATCGGCGCACTCGGATCGCGCTCCGACGGCTTCAACACGAAGGTGTTGCCGCAGGCGATGGCCAGCGGATACATCCACATCGGCACCATGGCGGGGAAGTTGAACGGCGTGATGCCGGCGACCACGCCAAGCGGCTGCCGGTCGGAATAGCTGTCGATGTTGGGGCCGACATTGCGGCTGAACTCGCCCTTCAGCAGCTGCGGCGCGCCGCAGGCGAAGTCGACGCAGTCGATGCCGCGGGCCAGCTCGCCCAGCGCATCGTCATGTACCTTGCCGTGCTCCTGGCTGATCAGCCGGGCCAGCTCGTCGGAATGCTTTTCGAGCAGTTCCTTGAACTTGAACATCACCCGCGCCCGCTTCATCGGCGTGGTGGCCGCCCAGGCGGGGAGGGCCTGTCTGGCCGCTGCGACCGCGGCGTTGACCTCGTCGACGCTCGACAGCGGCAGCGTTGCGGTGGCCTCGCCGGTAGCCGGGTTGAACACCGGCTGCGTGCGCGTGCTCGTCGAGGTGACCAGCTTGCCGCCGATCGCATTCTGTATCGTCTGCATCACAGACCTCCGCTCATTAAGTGTAGAACGTTCGTTCTATCGGTGCCGATATAGAACAATCGTTCCATTTTACTCAAGCGTCTTCAGGATGCTCCCCAAGGTACCGATCAGTTCGTCGATCTGCGCCTTGGAGATGATCAGCGGCGGGCTCATCGCGATGATATCGCCGGTCGTGCGGATCAGGATGCCGGTCTCGAAGGCTTTGACGAAAGCCGAGAAGGCCCGCTTGGTCGGCTGCCCGGCAATCGGCTCGAGTTCGATCGCGCCGATCAGCCCCAGGTTGCGGATGTCGATGACATGCGGCAGGCCCTTCAGCGAATGCAGCGCATCGGCCCAGTACGGCGCCAGCTCTGCGCCGCGGGTCAAGAGGCCCTCGTCCTTGTAGGTCTCGAGCGTGGCGAGGCCCGCCGCCGAGGCGATCGGGTTACCCGAATAGGTGTAGCCGTGCATGAACTCGATGACGTGCTCGGGCCCCTGCATGAAGGCATCGTGGATCTCGGAGCTGACCAAGACCGCGCCCATCGGGATCACCCCGTTGGTGAGCCCCTTGGCCGTCACCATGATATCCGGCGTCACGCCAAAATAGTCCGCCGCGAACGGCGTGCCGAGGCGGCCGAAACCGGTGATCACTTCGTCAAAGATCAACAGGATGCCGTGCTTTTTGGTGATCTCGCGCAGCTTCTGCAGGTAGCCCTTGGGCGGGATCAGCACGCCGGTCGAGCCGGCCACCGGCTCGACGATCACCGCTGCGATGGTCGAGGCGTCATGCAGCGTCACGATGCGCTCGAGCTCGGACGCCAGGTCCTCGCCGCCGGCTTCGCGTTCGCCGCGGGTGAACTGGTTCTTGCCCGGCGTGTGGGTGTGCGGCATGTGGTCGACGCCGGTCAGGAGCGTGCCGAACATCTTCCTGTTGGTGACGATGCCGCCCACCGAGATGCCGCCGAAATTCACCCCGTGATAGCCGCGCTCGCGGCCGATCAGCCGGAAGCGGCCGGCGTCGCCCTTCACCTTGTGATAGGCCAGCGCCACCTTCAGCGCCGTCTCGACCGATTCCGATCCGGAATTGGTGTAGAGCACGTGGTCGAGCCCCTTGGGGGCGATCGATACCAGCGCATTGGCCAGCTCGAACGCCTTGGGATGGCCCATCTGGAAGGCCGGCGCGTAGTCGAGCTCGGCTGCCTGCTCCTGGATCGCCTCGACGATCTTGGGGCGGCAATGGCCGGCATTGACGCACCACAGGCCCGCCGTGCCGTCGAGCACCTTGCGTCCGTCGGAAGTCGTATAGTGCATGTCCTTGGCGCCGACGAACATGCGCGGCGCCTTCTTGAACTGTCGGTTCGCCGTGAACGGCATCCAGAACGCGCTCAGATCGTTCGGCGTGACATTGCGACGGTCGGACACCTTGGACTCCCCCGGAGGCTATTTGTTGAGTTTCAAGGTCAAGTATATTTGGCGCTTGACCTTTGGATGTGTTATCCAGAAATTTGACCAGTTGGAAAAAACGTTATCACTCCCATGCCGCCGATCAAGGTGAAAATGCTGGAGACCGAAGGCGGCAAAGGGGGCGCAAAGGCAGCGCCATCGAAGCGCCCGCGGGCGCAGACGCGCATCCAGCGCGAGAAGCAGGAAGTCATCCTCGAGGCGGCGCTCGACGTGTTCAGCCGCGAGGGATTCCGCGGCGCCACCATCGATCAGATCGCCGAAGCCGCAGGGATGAGTAAGCCCAACCTGCTCTACTATTTTCCGCGCAAGGAAGAGATCTACCAGCGCCTGCTGGCCGAGATGCTCGACATCTGGCTGGCCCCGCTGCGCGAGATCGATTCGGTCGGCGACCCGGTCCCGGAACTGCGCTCCTATCTGCGCCGCAAGCTCGAGATGAGTCGCGACTACCCGCGCCAGAGCCGGCTCTTCGCCAACGAGATGCTGCAGGGCGCGCCGCGCGTGCTCGAAATGCTGGAGAGCGACCTCAAGGCGCTGGTCGATGACAAGGCCAAGGTGATCGAGGGCTGGATGGATGCCGGCAAGATCGTCCGCACCGACCCCTACCACCTGATCTTCTCGATCTGGGCCACCACCCAGCATTACGCCGATTTCGACGTGCAGGTCCGTGCCGTGCTCGGCAAGGATCGCGGCGGCGAAGGCCGCTTCGAGGACGCCGCCCGCTTCCTCGAGAACCTGTTCCTGCATGGGTTGCTGCCGAAGACGTGAGCGACACCGGGATCAGCGCAACCGACCGCGTGATCTTTGCCGTGGTGCAGGCATTCTGCCTCGTGCGCCACCGTGGGCTGAGGCGCGAGTTCAAGCGCCATCGCGGGCGGCTGCCCAACCTCGCTCAACCCACCGAGCACACCGACCTGGTGCAGTGGCGCAAGCTCTTCGATCACGATCCGCGCTTCGTCATGTTCACCGACAAGCTGGCGACAAAGGCCTGGGCCGCCGAGCACTTCCCCGATATCCACCTCGCGATGCCGATCTGGGTCGGCACCAGGCCCGAGGATCTGCCCGAGGAACTCGTCGTTCCCGGCAACGTCATCAAGGCCAGTCACGGCTTTCGGATGAACCACTTCCCCGAGCGCACGCCGCTGCCGCGGGCCGAGCTCAACGCGCTGCTGGCCGGCTGGCTGCAGCGCTCGCACTATATCCAGGACCAGTGGGCCTATCGCGACGTGCCGCGCCGGCTGTTCGTCGAGCCGCGCATCGGCAACGGCAACGCCCTGGTCGAATACACCTTCCGTGGCCATGACGGGGTGGTGTCGGCAGGCTTCGTTTCGCACAACCAGCATGCCGACACCGAGCAGCAGGCGCATTTCGATGGGGCGGGGCGCCGCCTGCCCAACAAGATCGGTGTCCCCGACAGCACGCATCTGCCGGCTGATTATGTGCTGCCACCAAGTTACTTCGAAGCCATGGCTCTGGCCCGGCGGCTGAGCCGCGGCATCGACCATGTTCGGGTGGATTTCCTCGTCGATGGCGACGACGTCTATCTGGGCGAGATGACCGTCTATCCGGGCGCCGGCTATGGCCGCGAACGCGAGGCCTCCAACGCGCCGCTGATCGAGCGGGCCTGGTTCGAGGCGTTTCACAACAGCTGGTTCCTCAGCCACCCCCAGCCCTGGCCGCTGTCGCTCTATCAGTCGGCTTTCCGGCGCTGGGTCGCGGTGCACAGGCGGCAACTGGCAGACCGCGCTGCGGCAGGCAGCCCGCCGCCGCCGTGAGCATGGTGCCCGGCAAGTAGGGCTTGACCCTCAACCGAGACTCTACGATCACGCCCCTGAGCCCGTTGACCCGCGGGCGGGGGTAGTGCCGTGACCAGCCGTGCCGACCAATGGATCCTTCGCGCCGCAGACGCGTGGGTCCGCCTCAGCAATCGCCGCCTCGTGCGCGCCTGCCGTCGGCATTTCGGCTACGTGCCCGATTTCGCGCGCCCGCGCGGCCATGACGCGCTGATGCAGTGGCGCAAGGCCTTCGACCACAACCCGCTCTTCGTCACCTTCTGCGACAAGCTCGCCGCCCGCGAATGGGCCAGGGCGCGCGTGCCTGGTCTTGGCATGTCCGAGCTGGTCTGGAGCGGCCCCTCGCTCGATCTGCTGCCGGCAGGGCTCCCCACCGACGACCAGGTGCTGAAGGTCAATAGCGGCACCGGCAGCAACTATTTTCCCGGTCGCGGCCATTGGGACGGCGCCACCCTGCGCCGACGCTTCCGGCACTGGCTGCGCTGGCCGCGACGCGGCCCCGGCGAGTGGGCCTATGACCAGGTGTCGCGACGCCTGATGGTGGAGCGCCTGATCGCCTCCCCCGCGGATCTCACCGACCTGACGTTTCGCTGCCAGGATGGCGAGATCGCCTCTGCCTTCATCGGCGTCAGCTGGAAGACCGCGGCGGCCTATGGTTGCTATCTCACCGCCGACGGCGCCGCGTTCCGCGCCGAGGAGGCCCCGGTGGCGCGGCAGCTGTTGCGGCGCGAGCTGTTCGAGCGGGCCGCGAGCATCGCGAGGGAGCTCGGCCGCGGCCTCGATCACGTCCGGGTCGATTTCTATCTCAATGGCGACGACATCTATTTCGGCGAGCTGACCGCCTATTCCTCGTCGGGGCTGGGTGAAGAGGAGGAGGTCGGCGTCGGGCCGCTGATCGAGCGCTCCTGGCTCGCGGCCATCGAAAAATCCTGGTTCCTCTCGACGCCGCAGCCTTGGCCGATGTCGCTTTACCAGGGGGCGTTCCGCCGCTGGGTAACCGAGCGTCGGGGAGAACTGGCTAGCGCTCCCGCAGCAGCGCCAGCACCACGAGGCCCAGCACCGTAACCGCCGCTCCCGCGACGACGCTGAGGCTGGTCCAGCCGTGTCCGGCGGCCCCCTCGAACACGATGACGAAGGCCGGCACCAGGTAGCCATAGGCGATCACCTTGGCGGCCGGCAGCCGCGCTGACGCGTACTGGATCAGGAAGAAGCACACCGCCGTCGGCCCGATGGCGAGGTAGAGCACCACCCACCAGACCAGCGCCGGCAGGTGCATCCAGTCGGTCGCGAGGATCTCGGGCGCCCCGTAGAGGACCAGCCAGATCGCCGTCGCCAGCATCGTCCAGAAGCTCAGCACCAGCGCCGACTCGCCGCGGTTGAAGCGGCGCAGCAGCGGCGTGTAGATCGCGTAGGCGACGCAGCCGACGAAGTAGATGAGTTCGCCCTGGCCGATATCGAAGCGCAGCAGCGCATCGAGATCACCCCGGAAGATCACCCAGATCGCGCCCATCCCCGCCAGCAGCAGGCTGATCAACACTGCCAACCCAGAGCGTTGCCCGACGATGAAATAGGCGGTCACCGCCGTCATCAGCGGCACCAGCGTATAGACGGCGCTGGTCGCCACCGGCTGCGTCATGGTCAGCGCGATGAACATGGTGACAAAGTAGATCGCCGTGAGGAACCCGTTGATCGCAAAGCGCCAGGGCGCCGGCGGGAAGGCGAATTTCTGCCGCGCCAGCCCGAAGGCGAACGCTCCCATCAGCACCGCCGCGAGAACGAAGCGCAGTGCGTTGAGCGGCACCGCGTGGATATAGGGCACGGTCAGCGCCCCGAAGGTGAACGAGCCGGCGATCAGCGCCGCAAACAGCAGCATCGCCAGATGCGACAGCACCCGCTGTCGCCTGGCGTCACTGTTCTCGATGCTGGTGCCGGCGCCGCTCACGGCCGATCAGAGCCCATAGGCGATGACCAGGAGGAAGGCGCCGGTGAGGCCGCTGTTCATGATGAACGACTGCACATGCGGCTTCTGGTCTTCGCCCGAGAACGCCCAGAACGGATGGAACAGCACCGTGGCGAGGACCAGGAAGACGATCAGCGCCAGCCCGCCCAGCACGCCGGCAAGCGGCACGAACGGCGCCAGCACGACCAGCGCACCGCCCACGATCTGCAGCGCCACGCCGATCTTTGCGGCTGTTTCGGGCTGGGTCACCTTCTTGCTGGCAAGAAAGCTCGCGAGCCCCGGAATGCTCTTGATGTTGCGGATGCCGAAAACCACGAAGGCGCCGCCCAGCAGCAGGTGGGCGAGAAAAAACAGAGTCGAGAACATGCGTGAAGCTCCTCGGTGTGCCAGAGCGCTTTCGGAAAGCTTCGAGACATTTCCGTTTCGAAAGCGCGACCATCAAAATCGGGCACTCGCCGTTGGTGCACGGCGAGTGCCTAGTTACAGGACAACGACGCACGAGGCAGGCCGGAATCGACACCGGCCCACCGATTTATCGTGCCTCAGGCCGCGGCGGTTTCCGCCGCCACGGCGTGCAGCGTGCGCAGCCCGACCGTCACCCGGTTCCAGACGTTGATCGTGCTGATCGCCACAGTGATGTTGGCGATCTGCTCGTCGGTGAAATGCGCCTTGAGCGGCTCGAACGCTTCGTCTGGCGCTCGGGTATCGGCGAGCCGGGTCAGGGCATCGGTCCAGCCCAGCACGGCGCGCTCGGCATCGCTGTAGACCGGCGACTCGCGCCACACGTTGACCAGGTTGATCCACTGGTCGGAAAGCCCGGTGTGCCGGGCCTCCCGGATGTGCATGTCGACGCAGTAGGCGCAGCCATTGAGATGCGATGCCAACAGCTTGATCAGGTGGATGTAGCGCGCCTCGAGCCCGCTCTCCTTGACCACGAAGCGGTCGAGCGCGGCAACGGCGCGGTAGGCATCGGGCGCGGCCTTGGTGATGTCGAGGCGAGCTCGCATGGCAATGGTCCTTCTGGCTTGGTGGGAGAGATCAGCGGGCGGCCGGGCGCCGCTCGTGGCGTTCGCGGAAGGCGCAACTGCGCCCCTCGATGGCATTGCCCAGTTCGGTGCCGGGATTGCCGGCGAGCTCGGCGATGCTGACCTTGCGCAGCTCGTCGCGGTAGGCCCGTTCGGCCTTCAGCATCGCCGCCGTCACGCCGCAGGGCTTGGCGAAGAATTTCGCGGCCAGCGGATCGGGGCCGCGCTGCCGGATCTCGCTGCAACGGAATGCCGGCGCGGCGCCTTCCAGCGCCACAACCACGTCCAGCAGGCTGATCTTTTCGGCGGCTCGCCCCAGCCGGTAGCCGCCCCGCGGGCCTGGCACCGAGGCCAGCAATCCCGCTCCGGCGAGCGCCTGCAGGTGCTTGAGCAGGTAGCTCGGCGACAGGCCGTGATACTCGGCCAGCGCGGTCGCCGGCATGGCCCCGTCGGCACTCAGCCCGCTCAGCATCAGCATGCAGTGGATTGCCTGCTCCACGCCATCGCCCAGTTTCATCGTCCGACTCCAATCATGGATACTTAATATCCATGATTTGTGCCGCTGTCCAGTCCCGCGAGCGAAGGCTGCCTCGTCACGCGGCGCTGGCGATCCTGGGGGAGTCGGCGAAGACGAAGGCGTGGCCGGGCAGGGCCTTGGCGCGATACAGCGCCGCGTCGGCGGCGGCCACCAGCCGGGCCCGGTCTTCGTGTTCGTTGCCCATGGCGATGCCGATACTGGCGCCGATCTGGATCTGCGTCGCTCCCAGCCGCACCGGCTCGCTCAGCGCCAGCGCGATATCGGCCGCCAGCTCCGCCAGTTCGGCCCGCGATGTCGGCGGCGAGCGGAGGAAGGCGAACTCGTCGCCTCCGATCCGCGCCACGCAGTCGCCCTCCCGCGCCAGGGCGGCGAGGCGCGCCGCCACGATGCGCAGCAGCTCGTCGCCCGCGCCGTGTCCGAAGCTGTCATTGACGTGCTTGAAGCCGTCGAGATCGAGATAAAGCAGCGCCGGTCCGCTTGCCGATTTCGCCAGCTGCTGCTCGAACCCGAGCCGATTGGCGAGCCCGGTCAAGGTATCGCGCGCCGCCAGGTCCTGCGCGGCGCGGCGCCGCGCCTCGAGCAGCCGCGTCAGTCGGTACAGCCGGTTCAGCACGATGCCGATCCCGGCAAGGAACAGCGCGCTGGCCAGCAGTCGGATCGGTGCCAGGTGCTGCGCCAGTTCGGTGCCGATCCGCCTCGGCGTCCACAGCAGGCGTGTCTGGGATCCCGGCACCGCCAGCGACACTTCGCCAGGCAACGCGCTCGCTGCGTCGCCGAACCGGGCGCCGTTGAGCACGAAATCGTCCGCGAGGCGAGTGGCGGCCGCGGCGTCGGGCGCCCCGTCGCGCAGCACGACCTCGAGCGCCACCTCGGCGCGCTCGGTTTCCACGCTGATGGCCGTCTCGTTGATCGAAAGGATCGAATAGGCTGCGGCGATCACCACGCTGAGCCCGAGCAGGACGATGGCGACGATACTGATGATCAGCAGGCGCCGTGGGTTGGGAAGCTCCAGCTCGGCCGCCATGGCGGGATCGTCGGCACCATGTGCCGCTCGCACCTTGCCTGTAACGCGCTGCGCCATTCATCCCCTCCTCGCGTGCGGAGGCTAGGCCGGCGGAGTTTGCCAATCCCTTAGCGCCCCCGCCGCTCGTCGGCGGATGGTTGAGCAATTGTTACACGGGATGGAGTAGGATCGCGCCTTCAGCATCAAACCCCGAGGACATGATGAAGATCAGCGCCAGGAACCAGCTCGCCGGCACCGTTGTCGAGGTGGTCAAGGGAGCCACCACGTCGCATGTGCGCATCGACATCGGCAACGCCATCGTCACTGCCTCCATCACCAACGAAGCCGTGGATGAGCTGCAGCTCGCCAAAGGCAAACCCGCCATCGCGGTGATCAAGGCTTCCGACGTGATGGTCGCGGTCGAGGCCTAGTCCGTCAGTCGGGGTGATGTCGTTGCTCGAGCGTGTGAAGCAATGGGCGAGGAACCTCAAGCGCGACGTGATCGCGCTGTGGATCGCCGCCCGGGACAAGCGGACGCCGTTGGCGGCAAAGCTGGTGGCGGCGATGGTCGCCACCTATGCCCTGTCGCCGATCGACCTGATCCCCGACTTCGTCCCCGTGCTGGGCTATCTCGACGACCTGCTCATCGTGCCGCTCGGCATCCTCATGGCGGTCAAGCTCATCCCGCCGGCCCTGATGGCGGAGTTCCGGCGCGAGGCGGCAGGGCGTGACAAGCCCGTCAGCAGGGCCGGGCTGGTCTTCATGATCCTCGTCTGGCTGGCCGGCCTCGGCCTGCTGGGATGGTGGATCTACCAGCGCGTCCTGCTCTAGCGTTCGCTCCGCGCTTCGCGGGGCCGCCCCCTTACTCCGCCGGCTCGACCGACTTGCGCATCGGGTTGTTCGGATGCGTCGTCCAGTTGGCGTAGGTCGGCTCCACCACCTTCTTGGTCCGCTGGTCGAGCATGCCGGGCTCGAGCTGGATCATGGTGATGCAGTCTTCCACCGGGCAGACATTGACGCACAGGTTACAGCCGACGCACTCGTCGTCCATCACCTCGAAGTGGCGCTTGCCGTCCTTCTGTTTGGTAATGGCCTGGTGCGAGGTGTCTTCGCAGGCAATGTGGCACCGGCCGCAGCTGATGCACTTGTCCTGGTCGATATGCGCCTTGGTGATGTAGTTGAGGTTGAGGAACTGCCAGTCGGTGACGTTGCGGGTGGCCCGGCCGGTGAAGTCGGCGAGCGTCGCGTGGCCCTTTTCGTCCATCCAGTTCTGCAGCCCCGAGATCATCTCCTCGACGATCTTGAAGCCATAGACCATGGCGGCGGTACAGACCTGGACGTTCCCGGCGCCGAGCGCCATGAACTCCGCCGCGTCACGCCAGGTGGTGACCCCGCCAATGCCCGAGATCGGCAGGCCATAGGTCTCGGGATCGCGGGCGATATCGGCCACCATGTGCAGCGCGATGGGCTTGGCCGCCGGGCCGCAATAGCCGCCATGCGTACCCTTGCCGTCGATCGTCGGCATCGGTGCGAAATTGTCGAGGTCGACGCCGGTAATCGAGTTGATGGTGTTGATCAGCGATACCGCGTCGGTGCCGCCATTCTTGGCGGCCCGGGCCGGGCGGCGCACATCGGTGACGTTCGGCGTCAGCTTGGTGATGACAGGCATGCGCGAGTACTGCTTGCACCAGCGCACCACCATCTCGACATATTCCGGCACCTGGCCGACCGCGGCGCCCATGCCGCGCTCGCTCATGCCATGCGGGCAGCCGAAATTGAGCTCGATCCCGTCCGCCTCGGTTTCTTCCACCAGCGGCAGGATCGCTTTCCAGGCGTCTTCTTCACACGGCACCATGATCGATACGACCACGGCGCGATCGGGCCAGTTCTTCTTGACCTGCTTGATCTCCTGCAGGTTCTTCTGCAGGTCGCGGTCGGTGATCAGCTCGATATTGTTGAAGCCGAGCAGCCGCCGGTCGGCGCCCCAGATCGCGCCGTAGCGCGGCCCGTTGACGTTCACCACCGGCGGGCCTTCCTCGCCCAGCGTCTTCCACACCACGCCGCCCCAGCCCGCCTTGAAGGCGCGCTCGACATTATACGCCTTGTCGGTCGGCGGCGCCGAAGCCAGCCAGAACGGATTGGGCGATTTGATCCCGACGAAATTGTTGCGGATGTCAGCCATGGCGTCCCTCCTCAGTTTCCAGCGAGATAGCGGTTGATGCTCTCGGCCGCGTCGCGTCCCTGCGCCACCGCGGTCACCGTCAGGTCGTCGCCAGCAGCGATGCAGTCGCCGCCGGCCCAGACGCCAGGCCGCGAAGTGCGGCCCTCGACATCGGTTTCGATGCGGCCGGCGGTCAGGGCCAGTCCGGCTGCCGTCTCGTCCTCGAGCGTCTGCCCGATGGCCTTGAACACCTGGTCGGCCGGCAGGGTCAGGGTGTGGCCCATGCCGGTGAGGCGACCATCCTTGAGCTCGGTATATTCGAGCTCGATGCCGCTCACCTTGCCGTTCTCGCTCAGCACGCACTTGGGCTGCAGCCAGTGCCGGATGGTGACGCCTTTCGACGCCGCGAGGTCCTGCTCGAAGCTCGAGGCGTTCATATGCTCCTGCCCGCGGCGGTAGCAGATCGTCACCTCTTCGGCGCCGAGCAGCTTTGACTGCACCGCCGCATCGATCGCCGTCATGCCGCCGCCGATCACCACCACCCGGCGACCGACCGGCAGCTTGGACAGATCGTCGCTCTGGCGCAGTTCGGCGATGAAATCGACGGCATCGGCAAGCCCGTGCGAGCCGTCCGTTTCGCCTTCGGCCCGGAGCGCGTTGACGCCGCCCAGCCCGACCCCGAGAAACACCGCGTCATGGCGGTCCAGCAGCCCGTCGAGCGACAGCTCGCGCCCGAGCGCCTGGCCCAGTTCGATCTCGATGCCGCCGATCGAGGTGACATAGTCGACCTCCGCCTGCGCGAAGCCGTCCGGCGTCTTGTACGAGGCGATGCCATATTCGTTGAGGCCGCCCGCCTTGGGGCGTGCATCGTAGATCACCACGTCGTGCCCGTGCACCGCCAGCCGATGCGCGGCCGCGAGACCCGACGGGCCGGCGCCGACCACCGCAACCGTCTTGCCGGTGGCGGGGGCACGGGTGAAGAACTGCGCGTTCTCCTCCATGGCGATGTCGGTGGCGTAGCGCTGCAGCTGGCCGATCTTGACCGGCTTGCCCTCGGCCTCCATGCGCACGCAGGCATCCTCGCACAGCTGCTCGGTGGGGCAGACGCGGGCGCACATGCCGCCCAGGATGTTCTGCTCGAAGATCGTCTCGGCTGCCCCCAGCGGGTTATCCGTCGAGATCTCCCGGATGAACATCGGGATGTCGATCTCGGTGGGGCAGGCGTTCATGCAGGGCGCGTCGAAACAGAAGTAGCAGCGGTCGGCCTCGACAAAGGCCTCGTGCCGGTCCAGCGCCGGATGCAGATCGGAAAAATTTCGTGCGTACTGGCCGGGCTCGAGTCGCCCGGATGCGATGCCTTGCTTGAGCATTCCCCCGCTCATCGGCAGCTCCCTCTCTCCTTAGAGCCATTCCAGACTGAGGACGCTAGCGCAGCTCAGAAATTTTATCAATTGGTCAAAAATGGAATTTGCGAACGCGGCGACGGGCCTCGTGGCCGGCGGGGGCAGGCCGGGCCGGGGCGGCGTCAGACAGTCGTTATGCCGGCTTCAGCGACCGAAATCATGCCTCATTCAGTCGATCGGCCGGGGGCTCGAGAGATGGATTTCCGCTTCGTCGCGAAAAACTTCGTCTTCGGCCCCGGCCGCGGAGTCATCGGCCAACTCCGCGCAAGTTTTTGGAATCTCGCACAGAATCCGTATGGAGCCACGTAGTGCTACTGATGCATTTCGGCAACGGTTGCACTTGGAAGGGTCGCGTTCATTTTCGGTTCATATTGTCGCCACACCGCCCAAGCCTTCTCCCGCCCATCGTAAACAAGCGTGAGTAGTCCAAGGTTGAATAGGAAAATCGTTCTGGTCGCCGCAGCCCTCGTGACGGGCCTTATGACCTCAGTCACAGGTGCCATGGCAGATCAGTGCGGTGGGGCGTCCTGGTATGGACCAGGTTTCCACGGCAAGAAGACGGCCTCGGGCGAGCGGTTCAATGAGAATGCCATGACCGCGGCCCACAAGACTCTCCCCCTGGGCTCGGTCGTGAAGGTCACGGATCAGCGCACGGGCAAGTCGATCAAGGTCACGATCAACGACCGCGGTCCGTTCGCAAAGGGCCGCATCATCGACCTCAGCAAGGCCGCTGCGGCCAAGCTCGGCACCAAGAGTTCAGGTGTCGGCAAGGTGTGCGTCGCCAAGCTGTAAAGCGACAGACCAGGAGGCGCTCAGGACAGGGTTGAGACCGGTCCGCTTCGAGCGCGCGGCCCTGCCGGCCGACTGGATACAAGATCAGGGGTCGCCCGGGTGAGACGGGCGGCCCCTTTGCTTTTCCCCGGCGAACAGCCCGCGCACGCAGCGTCGGATGGCGCCCTCCGGCGACAGCAGCAGCCAGTCGGCGCGCGCCCACACGAGGCAGCACACGATGACGCTGGCCGAAAGCCAGTCGCCGGCAAAGCCGACCGCGGCCGACAGGATTGCCGGCACCCGGCTGACGAGCACCAGGTCCTTGGAGAGGTCGCTAATGCTCGGCGACCAGCCGAAAAACCGGAGCCTGGTACCGCCACCCCAGGCGCTGCCGAGCTTGCCCAGGGCATGCAGCACCCCGGCGCTCATCGCCAGCACCGGGTCGCCGAGCACGAACAGCCCGAACGCCAGGCACACAGCGCCGGCCGTCGACCACAGGTCGCCCTGCCGGTTCAGCTCCGGATCGGGCGGTGCTCCATTTGCCCGGGCGCGGCTGTAGACGATGCCGCCCCAGAAGAAGATCACCGAGGCGAGGGTGAGCGCCAGTGCGGCATGGCTGCCGACCAGGTGCCGGATGATCCCGTCGAGCGTGCCGATGCCGGCTTGTGGTTGGCCGAGCCACGCCGCCGAGACGATGCCCGCCGAAAATCCCAGCACATTGCCGATATTGTACAGCACGCCCGGCTCGTTGGCGCGACGCAACAGGCCAGCAGGCGATCCTGCCATTCTCCCGTCCTCCCCGGAGTGTGGTCGCGCGGGGGTACGAACGAGGCGCGCCGCCGCCACTCACCGCAATCGAGGTCTTTCGCCTCGGTATGGCGGTGAGTGGTAGCAGGGCGCGAGCCGCAGATTATGAGGCAATTGTTGCTGGCCGGATGTCTCCGACCCGCGGCGTTCAGAGGTCGTTCGTGGCGTTGAGTTCGCCGGTGGTCAGACCATCCCCCTCGGGATCGAGCGGATGTGGACCGTCGGCGCCGAGTACCGCCTCGATATCGACTGCGAGCTTGGTGAGGTCGAGTTCGGCCACCTTCTCCACCGGCTGCCGCAGCAGCGCGTGCTTCAGTGCGTCCTCGATCAGCTGGGTCCGTTCGGACTCGTCAACCGCCATTGCCATCGATCTTGATCCCCCCTTCGTCGACGCGGATCTCCAGCGCCGGTTTCTGCGATTCCTGGTAGGCGATGTAGATGCCGAAGCCGACGGCGAGCGCCGCCAGCACGGCGATAATGGTGTAGAGCGAGCTTCTGGTCATGCCGGGTCCCTTTTCGACGCTGTTGTCAGAGCGGGATCAGGATCTCGCGACAGAACAACACTTGTGCGCGGGAGTGCGTTTCGACGAAACGCAGTCCTGCTTCAGGGCAACGCATCAACCCGGCAGCTGGTTCAATCGGCGATGCGGCGCAGCGCCGAAACGAACGCGGCGATGCCCTCGTCAAGTCCGGCGGAATTGTCGATGATCTCAGGCACGATCCCCTCCGGCACCGGTGCGCCCTCGCGTTGCAGCCGAGCCTCGATATCCTCGGCGCTTTCCCGTCCCCGCCCGGCGAGCCGCCCGGCTCTCACCTCGGGGCGGGCCGTCACCAGCAGCACGTGGCAGTTGGGGTATTTCTCGATCGCCCGCTCGATCACCTTGCGCGAGGTATTCACCACCACGATCCGTCCGGCCACCATGGCCGCGTCGATCGCCGCCGGGATCCCGTAACAGAGCCCGTGCGCTTCCCAGTCGAGCGCATAGGCGCCGCGCAGCTTCTGCCTGGCGAACTCGTTGACGTCGACGCTGTCGTGATCCTCGAGTTCCACGACCGCCGTCCGGGTGACCACGCGGCGCGGGAAGCTGAACCGGCCGTCGCCCGCCAGCGCCGTTCTGGCGGCGCCGAGCAGGGTATCCTTGCCGGCGCCCGAGGGGCCGACCACCAGCACGAGGGCGCCCTGGCGCATCAGCTGACCCGCTTGCCCTGCCGCCACACCGAACGCACCACCGGCACCGGATCGGTGCGCCGCACCCGCACCAGGTCGGCGCGCTTGCCGACTGCGACTTCGCCGCGATCACTGAGATGCGCCGCTGCCGCCGGTCGCGACGTCACCATGCCGATTGCCTGCGGCAGGGTGATGTTGTCGGCGCGTTCGGGCAGCAGGAACGCCGCATACATCAGTGCGAACGGCACATAGTCCGAGCTCAGCACGTCGAGCACGCCGGCCTTGGCCAGCTCGGCCGCCGAAATATTGCCGTTATGCGATTGCCCACGCACCACATTGGGCGCCCCCATCAGCACCGCCAGGCCCGCTGCATGGCAGGCCTGGGCCGCCGCCATGGTGGTGGGGAACTCGGCGATCGCCATGCCGTCGCGCACCGCCTCGTCGACATGCTCGACCGTGGCGTCGTCATGGCTGGCAAAAGCCAGCCCGATCTCGCGGCCGCGCTTCAGGATCGCGGCGCGGTTCTTGTCGGCATACTTGTCGCGTTCGGCCTGTCGGTCGGCGATGAACTTGGCCATCTCGGCGTCCGACAGACGCAGCTTCTTCTGGTAATAGGCGATGTAGTGTTCGAGCGTGGTGTACTGCCGCGCGCCCGGCGTGTGGTCCATCAGCGATGCCAGCCCGACGATCGGGTTGCTGCAATTGTCCTCGAACTGCTGCGCCACGTCGGGCGTCGCCAGCTCGCACCGCAAGTGGATGTGGTGGTCGGCCCTCAGCCGGTCGTCGGCATCGGCTTCGGCGACCGCATCGACCATGGCCCGCACATCGGCGGTGATGTCGCCCGTTTCCGGGTCCGAGCCGATGCGAACGGCATCGAACACCGTGGTGATCCCGGCGCCGGCCACCTGCGCATCGTGGCTCTGCAGCGCTGCAATGGCATTCCAGGTGACACCCGGACGCGGCCGGTAATGGTTCTCGAAATGGTCGGTGTGGAGCTCGACCAGACCCGGGATGACATAGTCGCCTTCCACGTCCTCGCCGGCGCGGACATTGCCGGTATCGATCGCGGCGATGAGCCCGTCGCGCACCAGCACCGAGCCGGTCACCACCTCGTCGCTGAGCACGATACGAGCGTTAGCGAGCGCGAATTCGCGCATTGGCGGCCTCCCCGGTAAGAATGAAATCGCCGCGGCGCACGAACGGCGCCCCCGGCTCAGGTTCGTGGAACAGCACCAGCCTGTCCAGCGTGGTTTCTGCTTCGGCCAGCGCGCCGAAATGCGCGGCTGCCGCGCGCATATAGGCCTCGCGCTCGTGCTCCGGCAGCCGATCCGTCAGCGTCATGTGCAGGCGGAACTGTTCGAAGACATAAGGGTAGCCGAAACGGTCCATCAGCTCGACCTGCCGGGCGCTCAGGTGCCCGCCCTTGAGGCGACGTTCGCGCTCGGCCGCCGACGGCTGGGCGCGAAACGGCTCGAATGCCTCTACGACGTCACTGGCGAAATCGGTGAGCTCGCTGGTCTGCTGCGCCGGGACCAGCGCCAGGAAGCCGTCGATCAGGCTGAGCTTCAGCGGGCCGATCGCCACCGGCTCGGCTGCGGCGGCGAATGCCGCCAGCGCGTCCTCGAGGTCGTCGCGCGTCATGCCCTCGGCCAGCGTCATCGGCGCCTTGATGGTGGCGTGAAAGCCGTAGCGCCGCGCCGAGACGCTGCGATCGAACAGCGCGTCACGCGTCGTGCCGGCGAGCGGACCATCGATGGTCTGTCCGGTCAACGGGTCGCGGCCCAGCCATTCGACGGCCTTGGCCCAGAGCGGCGCGGCCGGGCTGGGGGCGTAATAGATGGCAAAGCGTTCGGGCATGGAGAGTGCGGCTCGGCAAAGGACGGGGCTGACTAGCCCCGTTCGATGTCAGTTTTTTGTCAGTCCGGCAAGCTGTGCACAGCTCGCCGACGACAGCGTGTCGTGCACGGATATGTAGCGGTTTCGCCGCGAACGCAGGCCTGAAAACAGGGTGCTGCGCGCGAGCGCGCAGCGATGCCGCTCAGCGCCTCAGATCACCCGCGCCACGCAGGCGGCGGACTTGTCGGCAGCGGCATCGAGCACGTTGTCGGCGACCAGCGTCTCGCCGCTCGGCAAGGGACGCAGCAACGCGAAGAAGCCCCGCTTGCCTTCGCTTCTCAGCTGCCACTTGATCCGGGTGCCCGGGGGCAGGTCTTCGGCGCTCTGGTTGACCACCTCGATAGCGTTGGCCTTTCCGGCCACGGCGCAGCTCAGCGACACGCTGAGCCCGAAATGCCGGGTCTGCAGCATCGGCTCGGGGACATAATCGGAGGACGAGTCGCCACGCCCGCCGTTCGAGCTGACCGGAGTAGTGGGGGGCGCCAGTCCGTCGGCCGGACCGGTGTCCACCGCGGGGCCGGTCCCTTCGAGGCCGCCACCCGGCGGCAAGAGCTCGACTTCCGCAGCCACCGCCGGCAGTAGCGGTGCCGACAAAGGCGACAGCATCAGTGTCGTGAGCAGGGCGCCCACGAGAGGACGAATACGGTTCATCGGTGTTTCCTGCGCAGGCTCCCGGCCGCGTCCACGGCCGATACCTGACTATGTCGTTGCTTGCCTGCCGGTGCAACTGGGCCAGACGCCTGAACTTTGCGTGAGGCGTCCGCTGGCCACGGTTTCGGCAAGGCCGGTTGATGAGGTTCAGGATCGGACACAGCCGTGCCCAATCCCATTTTCTCCCTTGTAGCACGGCCCAGCTGTACCGGGTATGAACGCATCGCCGCAGCGGCTCCGTCGCTGCTTGCCTCCCGCCCCGGCCACCGCCAGTATCGTGGACAAATCAGGGACCTCGGCCGCATGGATCGCGAACTTCTCGAACGGCTCTTTCGTCGCGCCGTGGATGCCGCTCAACCTCAGCACGCCATTGCGGCCAATCTGCCCGAGCCGCCCAAGGGGCGCACCATCGTCATCGGCGCCGGCAAGGCCTCGGCGCAGATGGCCCGGGCCTTCGAGGCGGCGTGGCCCGGCGCCATCGACAGCGGATTGGTGGTGACGCGCTATGGCTACGGCGTGCCGTGCGAGCGCATCGAGATCGTCGAAGCGGCTCATCCGGTGCCCGATATGGCGGGCTATCTCGCCGCCCGCCGGCTGATGGAAAAAGTCTCCGGCCTTGGTCACGATGATCTGGTGGTGGCGCTGATCTCCGGCGGCGGTTCGGCGCTGCTGCCGCAGCCTGCCGCCGGGCTGGCATTCGAGGACGAGCAGGCTGTCAACGAAATCCTGCTTGCCTCCGGCGCGCCGATCTCGGTGATGAACGTCATCCGCAACGAGCTCAGCGCCATCAAGGGCGGACGCCTCGCCGCACTGGCCGTGCCGGCGCGCGTCGCCACCCTCATCGTCTCCGACATTCCGGGCGACGATCCCTCGCTGGTGGCCTCCGGGCCCACCGTGCCGCTCGCCTCGGGCCGCGCCGAAGCTCGCCATCTGGCCGCGCTCTACCGGCTGAAGCTGCCAGCTGCCGCCGAGGACCTGCTGGCCTCCGAGCAGAACCCGGCGCCCAAGGCCGGCGACCCTCGTTTCGCGCATAACAGCGTGCGCATCATCGCCTCGGCCGCCCTGTCGCTCGAGGCTGCAGCCGCCGAGGCACGGCAGGCGGGCCTCGAGGCCCATATCCTTTCCGACGCCATCGAGGGCGAGGCCCGGGACGTCGCGTCGGTCCACGCCGCCCTCGCTCGCGAAATCAGCACGCGCAACCGCCCGTTCGGCAAGCCGGCATTGCTGCTGTCCGGCGGCGAGACCACCGTCACCATCCGCGGCGGCGGTCGGGGTGGCCGCAATGCCGAGTTCCTGCTCGCTTTCGCCCTCGCCATCGACGGCATCGACGGTATCACCGCGCTTGCTGCCGACACTGACGGCATCGATGGGGCAGGGGACAATGCCGGCGCCATCTGCGACGGCCATACGGCGGCACGGATGCGGGCCGCCGGCATCGACCCGCGTCGCGCCCTCGCCGACAACGACGCCTACAATGCCTTCCGCGCCGTCGGCGGGCTGCTGCTCACCGGCCCCACCGGCACCAATGTCAACGACTTCCGCGCCATCATCGTGCGCTGAGATGCTGCCGGCCGCCGAGGGGAGAGGTCATTCCTCGACCCACGAGTCGAACGTGCCGTCCTTGCTGAGGCGGGCCACCATGTAGCCGCCGCGTTCGCGCGGCCGCACCTCGTAGTCGTAATCCCTGCCGTCCATCGCCCGCTGCAGGTTGGCGGCGCTCTCGGCGCTTTCCGCTGAGGCGAACACCTGCGGCATGCTGTTGCCTTCACTGACGAATGCCCGCGACATCGCATCCTCCTGCTGCCGGCGACCTGGAGTTGCTCGCAGCATAGCTCACCTTTGGCAGCCGGACGATTTTCCTTGTCGGGGAACTTCCCTTTCCACTGCCCATGCCTTTAAGTGCCGCCCGTTTCAGGGAGTGTTTCGGCAATGGCCAAAAAGAAGATCGCCGTCATCGGTATCGGCAAGATCGCGCAGGACCAGCACCTGCCGGTGATCGACAAGAGCCCGGATTTCGAGCTCGCGGCCTGCGTCTCGACCCGCGGTCTCGGCCATCGCGACGTGCCGGTGTTCAAGACCCCGGCCGAACTCTACAAGGCCATGCCCGAGGTCAGGCTGGTCGCCATCTGCACCCCGCCGGGCGTGCGCCACGCCTATGTGCGCCAGGCCATCGACGCCGGCAAGGATGTGCTGCTGGAAAAGCCGCCCACCCCCACCATTACCGAATTCGAGGATCTGGTCGCCTATGGCGAGAAGAAGGGCCGGGTGCTGTTCCAGACCTGGCACTCGCGTTACAACGCCGCCGTCGATGCTGCCAAGCTCATCCTCAAGGACGAGGGCGTTGCCGCGGTCCGCATCGACTGGCGCGAGAGCGTCCGCAAGTGGCACCCAGGCCAGGAATGGGTGTGGGAGCCCGGCGGCTTCGGCGTCTGCGATCCTGGCATCAACGCCATGTCGATCTTCACCAGGATCATGCCGTTCCCGGTATTCGTCGACAGCGCCCGGCTCAAGTTCCCGGCGAACCGGCAGACCCCGGTCGATGTCGAGATAGTCTTCAAGTCCGCCGAAAAGCACCAGCCCAAGCTCAGCGCCGGCTTCAACTGGCTCGAGGAGTCCGGCGAGATCTGGACCATTGCCATCGAGACCAGGAAGGGCACCCAGCTGAAGCTCGAACGCGGTGGCACCGTGCTGAGCGTCAACGGCAAACAGTCGGTCGCCAACCCCTCAGAGGAATACGAGGCGATCTACGAACGCTTCGCCAAGCTGCTGAAAAAGGGCAAATCCGAAATGGACGGCTCGCCGCTGCGGCTGATCGGCGACGCATTCCTCTTGGGGGCCCGCGAAAACGTCGACGAGTTCCACTGGTAAGGGCTTGGGCTGCCTCGCCATGGCGAGCTAGACATTTGGCGCACTGGCACGTTGGGTTTCAGTTCGCTAAAGCTACCATACCAGTTCGGAGGAGACCTGCCATGTACGAGACCTTCAACGGCTCGGCCCACCCGATGGCGCCCAGGGAGATCGCCATCACCGCGGTTCCCGAGGATGAGCGGGTCTGGGTGCCGCAGGCCGAGGGCGTCTGGTTTCGCCCGTTATTCCTCAACACTCTGCAGGGCCAGTGGTGCAACCTGCTGCGCGTCCGCCGCGCCGGCATCCTGAGCCGCCATCTCCATCCGCAGCCGGTGCATGGCTATGTCATCAAGGGGCGCTGGCACTATCTCGAGCACGATTGGGTGGCCGAAACCGGCTCCTATGTGTTCGAGCCGCCTGGTGAGATCCATACACTGACCGTTCCCGACGATACCCCGGAGATGATCACCTTCTTCAACATTTCCGGTTGCATGGTCTATCTCGACAAGGACAACAGGCAGATCGGCTTCGAGGACGTCTTCACCAAGATCGACATGTGCAAAAAGCACTATGACAAGGTGGGGCTGGGGGCGGATTACGTGGATCAGTTCGTCAGATGAGCGCCTTTGCATGAGCCACTGGGCATCCGAATTCTACGCCGGCAAAACCGTCGTCATCAGCGGCGGCACCTCGGGCATCGGCCAGGGCATCGGTAGGGCTTTCACCGATGCCGGGGCGGTGGTGCATGTCACCGGCGCCACCCAGGCCGAGGTCGAGGCCGGCGCTGCTGCCGAGCCACGCTTCCGCTATACCGAACTCGACGTCCGCAACGCCGAACAGGTCGCCGAATACGCCGCCACCTTCGGCACCGTATCGGCGCTGATCAACTGCGCCGGCGTCAACCTGCGTGCCGCCGAGCACACGGTCGATGGGTTCGAGACCGTCATCGACATCAACCTCAATGGTTCGATGCGCACCGCCTATGCCTTCAAGGACAAGCTGGGCGGCGGCGTCATCCTCAATATCGGCTCGATGTTCTCGTTCTTCGGCGCGCCGCACGCGCCGGCCTATGCGGCGTCCAAGCACGCCGTCGCCGGCCTCACCAAGTCGCTCGCCGTCGCCTTCGCCAAACAGGAGATCCGGGTCAACGCGCTGGCCCCCGGCTGGATCGAGACCGCGATGACCGCGGTGCCGCGCGCCAATGAGGCGCGCAACGCCGAACTGATGGGCCGCACCCCGCTCGGCCGCTGGGGCACTCCGGCGGACCTGGCGCCCGCCGCGCTGTTTTTGTGCTCGCCGCTCGCCGGCTTCATCACCGGAGCGATTCTGCCGGTCGACGGCGGCTACCTCATCGCATGAGCGAGATCATCAGCAGGAGCGTCGCGAGCATCGCGGCGCCCGACCTGATCGCGTTCCACCGAGTCCAATCCCTGAGATAGGTCGCCCAGTAGATGGCGCCCTCGGGGCTGGGGGCTTCGAACTTCGCCAGCCGGTCGTTCATCGGCACATTGATCGCCATGGTCACGCCGAACGTGCCGATCACATAGATCAGCGCACCGGCCGCCGCCCACGGACTGCCGCCCGCGACGAAGGCCGCCAGCACCAGCACCAGCCCCAGGATCGCCGTGCCCATGAAGGCGCCGAGAAAGCCGGCATTGAGCACCGTGACGTTGATGGCATTCATCACCGCGATGCCATGGGCCGGTGGCTGCCGGCCGATGGCCGGCATCACGAAGTTGGAAAAGCCGAAGAACGTCCCGCCGATCAGCGCGGCGCCGAGCGCCACTACGATGCTGAGCATATCGATCCAGCTCATGCTGCTTGCCTCCAGGCACCCTTGGCCGCTGCGTGGCGTGCGAAGTCGGCAAAATCCTTCGGCTGCCGCCCGAGCGCGCGCTCGACACCATCGGCGAGGGATTCGTTACGCCCGTCCAGCACCACGCTGAACAGTTCCTCGAGCAGCCCGGCGATTTCGTCCGGCACCTCGCTGTGCGCCAGCCAGTCGAGGAACTCGTGCGCCGGCATGGTGCGGAAGCCAACGGTGGTGCCGGCAGCCCGGTTGATCTCGGCGACGGCGTCGGCAAAGGTCAGCAGCCGCGGACCGGTGAGCTCGTAAATCTCGCCCACATGCCGCGTGTCGGTCAGCGCCGCCACCACCACATCGGCAATGTCGTCGACGTCGACGAAGGGCTCGCGCACCTTATCCACCGGCAGCGCGACCTCGCCGCTCAGCACCATGTCGAGGAACTGGCCCTCATCGAAATTCTGGTTGAACCAGCTGGCGCGCGCGATGGTCCACTCGGCGCCGGAGGCGATCAATTGCTGCTCGGCCCGCTGCGCCTCCGGCTCCCCGCGGCCCGACAGCAGCACCAGGCGCTTCACCCCGAGCGATACGGCCAGTTCGGCCAACGCACCGACCGTCTCGGCCGCGCCCTTGATCGCGATATCGGGATAGTAGGTGATGTAGGCGCTGGCTGCTCCCTCGAGCGCCGCCGCCCAGGTGCCGCGGTCGGTCCAGTCGAACCCGGTGGCGCGTGAGCCCAGCCGTACCGGCAGCCCTCGTGCCTCGAGGCGGTCCGCGACGCGCGAGCCGGTCTTGCCGCGGCCGCCGATGATCAGGATCGGTTTGGTCATTTCAGTGTCCTTTCGCAAAACATGAGGAAAGCTCATGTTGCGGAAGGTGATAAATCCTCATATTATCTCCGTCAAGCAGAAATGTGAGGATTATTCACTTATGGCCGAGCCCCCCGAACTCGTCGTCCCCGCCCGACGGACCCCGCAGCAGCAGCGCAGCCGCGAACGGGTGGAGCGGATCCTCAATGCGGCCAAGGGCTTGATCGAGCGGTCGGGCAGCGACGCCATGAAGATGGGCGAACTGGCCGTAGAGGCGGAGATCTCCATCGGCTCGCTCTATCAGTACTTCCCGGACAAGGCGGCGGTGATCGGCGCGCTGGCCGAGCGCTATAATGAAGAGGGGCGCGCCTGCATTCGCGATGGCCTCGTCGGCGTCGACGATGCCTCCGGCTTCCGCCGGGCCTTTGGCGAGCTCATCGATATCTATTACGGCCTGTTTCTCGCGGAGCCGGTGATGCGCGACATCTGGTCAGGCACCCAGGCCGACAAGTCGCTGCGCGGCATCGACCTCGCTGACAGCCACGAAAATGGGGCGTTGGTTGGCGCCGTGCTTGAGCGCATACATCCCGGCGCCGATCGGGCCGAGTTGCTCAGCCGCGCCACGCTGGTCATGTATCTGGGCACCGCCACTATGCGCCTCGCCATCTCGGTCGATCGCGCCGAAGGCGATGCCTACGTCGCCAACTACAAGCGCATGGCGCTGGCCGAGCTACTGGCTGAGTGAGGCCGCCGCCGGCGGCACCCGCGGGGCGCAGAAATACAGCGCCTGGTTGATCACGTAGAGCGATCCGTCGAGCGTGATGCCGTTCCTGGGCAGGTCAGGTCCGGCCTTGGGGTCGAGATAGGCGAGGCCGCCATTCTTCAGCGCTTCGAGCAGCGGCGCCACATCGCCCTCGATCCGGGCATTGTAGGGCGATCCGTCCGGCTTGGCCTCCACCTCGTGCCCGTCTTCCTTGTCGATATCGATCCGCCACCGCCCGGCATCGCCGCCGGGCCGGCTGGTGTAGAAGTGTACGCCCACCGAGAAATCGTCCTCGCAGCGCACCGCGAGGCAGACGAATTCCTGTGGCGTCGATCCGATGGCGCAGCCGAGCGCCGCCCGGTCGCCCTCACCCGCGAGCGGCGAATAGTGCCAGCCGGCCTGCTGCGCCAGGGCGGGGGAGGTCAGGGCGCTCACCGCCACCCCCGCCAACCGCATCATCGATGCCGTCGTCAGCTTCACTTCCCGGCATCCGTCAGCAGCGTCAGGTCTTCGGCACTCAGCGCCAGGTTGGCCCCGCGCATCAGGCTTTGCACCTGCTCGACAGAGGTGGCCGAGGCGATCGGCGCGCCGACTCCGGGCTGCGCTGCGATCCAGCTGAGGGTGATCTCCGCCGGCAACGCGCCGGTCCGCTGGCTGACCGCGTCAAGCGCCTCGAGAATCCGGTATCCCTTGGGGTTGAGATACTTCTCCACCACCGCCTGGCCCCGCGGGCTCTTCTGCGCGTCGGCGGCGCTGCGATACTTGCCGGCAAGGAAGCCGCGCGCCAGGCTGAAATAGCCGATCCCGGAAACCCCCTCGGCGACGCAGGTCGCCTGCACCTCCTCGAACTTGGCGCGGTCGTAGAGGTTGAACTCGTTCTGGATGGTCTCGTAGCGCGCGGTGCCCTTGGCTTTCGAGATGCCGAGCGCCTCGGTCAGCAGGCCGGTGTCCTGATTGGAGGAGCCGATGTAACGCACCTTGCCGGCCTTCACCAGCTTGTCGAGCGCTTCGAGCGTCTCCTCCTGCGGCGTCTCGGGGTCCGGCCAGTGCGTCTGGTAGAGGTCGATATAGTCGGTCTGCAGCCGCCTCAGCGAGGCCTCCACTTCCTCGGCGATCCACTTGGCGCTGAGGTCGCGGTGCCCCTGGCCCATATCCGAGCCGACCTTGGTGAACACCAGCACCTTGTCGCGATTGCCGCGCGCCTTCATCCAGTTGCCGATGATCGTCTCGGACTTGCCCTTGCCATAGCTGTCGGCGGTGTCGAGCGCGGCAAAGCCGCCGTCGAGAAAGGCGTCGAGCACCGGGTAGGCGGCCGCTTCCTCGAGCGTCCAGCCCAGCACGTTGCAACCGAAGACCAGGGGGTCGATGAAAAGCTCTGTGCGGCCAAGGCGGCGCTTGCTCATGATGATCTCCAGTATGGCTTGGGAACGAGAAAGGTCGGGGGAGCCTAGTCGCGTCATCCATCGGCGACAAGCGATGGATGGTTCAGCCCCTGGGCTGAAGCAGATCCCACTTATTGCCGTAAAGATCCTCGAACACCGCCACCGAACCATAGGCCTCGTGCCGCGGCGGCTCGAGGAACTTCACCCCGCGCTGCAGGTAACTGGCATGGTCCCGCGCGAAGTCGTCGGTTTCGAGAAAGAAGCCGACCCGCCCGCCGGTCTGGTTGCCGATATGCGCTGACTGTTCGGCCCCGTCCGCCTTGGCCAGCAGCAGCCTCGCGCCGCCGCCGGCTGGCGCCACCGTGACCCAGCGCTTGCCGCCGCCCATATCGAGATCGCTCAGCAAAGCGAATCCCAGTTTGTCGACATAGAACGAGATGGCGTCGTCATAGTCGGCGACGACAAGGGCGATTGTGGCAATGGACTGGCTCATGCACGGATCATTTGCGGCACGGCGTCGCGAGCGTCAATCGCCGGCGTGTGAAATCGATCCCACCTGCGCAACCGCTTTACCGCCTGAGAAACGCGGCTTTGCGGCGTTGGCGCGGTTGTTGAAACGGCATTGCGCATGACGCTGCTTTGACCAATCGGTCAAACTGGGCCATTGCGTGGCGGAAGAAAAAGCGCTTTGTTGCGCGCCAAGCTCCGGCCGGTGGAAGGGACTCCGCCATTGAATGCCGGGGCGCAATGCTTTTCGGGAGACAACCATCATGCATTTGATGAAAACCCTGCTCGCCGCCACTGCGCTTGTCGCGGTGATGGGCGGCAGCGTCTATGCCAAGCAGCTCGTGTTCTGCTCGGAAGCCTCGCCGGCGCACTTCGACCCCGGTCCGACCACCGGCGGTAACGACTTCGACGCCAGCTCGCGCACCATCTATGATCGCCTCGTCGAGTTCGAACATGGCGGCACCGCCGTGCAGCCGGGCCTCGCCGAGAAGTGGGAAATTTCCGCTGACGGCCTGGAATATACCTTCCACCTCCGTCCGGGCGTGAAGTTCCACACCACTTCGTATTTCACCCCGACCCGCGACCTGAACGCCGACGACGTGATCTTCTCGTTCGAGCGCCAGTGGAAGCAGGACAACCCGTGGTTCGCCTACCTCGAGGGCCTGAGCTGGGACTACTTCCAGGGCATGGACATGCCCAAGTTCCTCAAGTCGATCGAGAAGGTCGATGACCTGACCGTCAAGATCACGCTGAACGAGCCCAACGCGCCGATGCTGGCCAACCTGGGCATGGACTTCGCGTCGATCGTCTCCAAGGAATATGCCGACCAGCTCGCCGCTTCGGGCAACCTGGCCGACTTCGCCAACAAGCCGATCGGCACCGGCGCCTTCACCTTCGTCGACTACCAGACCGATGCCGTCATCCGCTACGCTGCCTTCGCCGACTACTGGCGCGGCAAGGTGGCGATCGACGACCTGATCTTCGCCATCACCACCGATCCGGCGGTGCGCGCGCAGAAGCTCAAGGCCGGCGAATGCGACATCATGAGCTACCCGGCCCCGGCCGATATCGAAGGGCTCAAGGCTGACGCCAACCTGCAGGTTATGGAGCAGGAAGGCCTGAACATCGGCTACATGTCCTACAACACCACCGTCGCTCCGATGGATAACGTGAACGTCCGCAAGGCGCTCTCGATGGCCATCAACAAGCAGGCGCTGGTCGATGCGGTCTACCAGGGCGCCGGCCAGGCGGCCAAGAACCTGATCCCGCCGACCATGTGGTCCTATGACGACAAGATCGTCGATACGCCGTACGATCCGGAAGGCGCCAAGAAGCTGCTGGCCGATGCCGGCGTCTCGGGCCTGACCCTCGACCTCTGGGCCATGCCGGTCAGCCGTCCGTACAACCCGAACGCGCAGCGCGCCGCCGAAATGATCCAGGCCGACTGGGCCGCGGTCGGCGTCACTGCCAACATCGTCACCTACGAGTGGACCGAGTACCGCGAGCGCGGCAAGCAGAAGGACCGCCCGGGTGCGTTCCAGATCGGCTGGACCGGCGACAACGGTGATCCGGACAACTTCTTTGCGACGCTGTTCTCCTGCTCGGCCATTGGCGTGTCCAACTACTCGAGCTGGTGCAACGACGACTTCGAGAAGGCCATCCAGGACGCCAAGAAGGTTTCCGACCAGGCTGAGCGCACTGCGCTCTACACCAAGGCCCAGGAAATCTTCAAAGCCGAAGAGCCGGCCCTGACGATGGCGCACTCCAAGGTCTTCATGCCGATGAACAAGCGCGTTCAGGGCTACACCATGGACCCGCTCGGCATTCACCGCTTCGACAATGTCGACGTGACCGAATAATAAGAGATAGAGTTCGAGGGGCGGCGCCAGCACCGGCGCCGCCCCTTGGCGTACCCAATGCTGCGATTTGTCCTTCAGAAGCTCGCCCTGATCGTGCCGACCATCATCGGCATCACGATCGCGTCGTTTGCCTTCATCCGCCTGCTTCCCGGCGACCCCATCCTCGCGATGGCCGGCCAGCACGGCGTCACCCCCGAACGCTACGAGATCCTGAAGGAACAGTTCGGCTACAACCTGCCGATCTGGCAGCAGTACTTCAACTACGTCGCCGGCATCCTGCAGGGCAATTTCGGCGTCTCGCTGGCCACCAAGCGGCCGGTGATCGATGAGTTCCTGACGCTGTTTCCGGCAACCGTCGAACTGGCGCTGTTCGCCATGCTGATCGCCGTGGCGCTGGGCATTCCCGCCGGCATCTTCGCCGCCATCAAGCGCGGCTCGTGGTTTGACCAGATCACCATGGGCGTGGCGCTCACCGGCTACTCGATGCCGATCTTCTGGTGGGGGCTACTGCTCATCATCTTCTTTTCCGGCTATCTCGGCTGGACCCCGGTTTCCGGCCGCATAGCGCTCAACTTCTTCTTCCCGCGCGTCACCGGCTTCATGCTGATCGACAGCCTGCTGGCCGGCAAGCCCGACGGGTTCGTTTCGGCGCTGCGGCACCTGATCCTGCCGGCGATCGTGCTGGGCACCATTCCGCTCGCCGTCATCGCCCGCCAGACGCGCTCCGCCATGCTGGAAGTGCTGGGCGAGGACTATGTCCGCACCGCCCGCGCCAAGGGGCTGGAGCCCAGGCGTGTCGTCGGCATCCATGCGTTCCGCAACGCCCTGATCCCGGTGGTCACCACGATCGGCCTCCAGGTCGGGCTGCTGATGGCCGGCGCCATCCTGACCGAGACGATCTTTTCCTGGCCGGGCATCGGCAAGTGGATGATCGACTCGATCTCCAAGCGCGACTACGTCTCGGTGCAGTCGGGCCTGCTGCTCATCGCGTTGATCGTCATGGCGGTGAACCTCATCGTCGACATCCTCTACGCCGTCATCAATCCGCGCATCAGGGTGCAGTGATGGCCAGCGAAACCACCACCACCACGACGTCCGTCGCTCCCGGCCGCTTCAGCGGCCTGCGCGAATTCTGGTACTATTTCTCGATGAACCACGGCGCCGTGCTCGGCCTCGCCGTGTTCGTGCTGCTGATCCTGGTTGCGCTCTTCGCGCCGGTGCTGGCGCCGTTCTCGCCCGACCAGCAGTTCCGCGAGTTCATCCGCATGGCGCCGCCATGGGCCGGCGGCACGCAGCCGCAATTCTTCCTCGGCACCGACGAGGTCGGCCGCGACATCCTCTCGCGCCTGATCCACGGCTCGCGCTATTCGCTGATGATCGGCTTCATCGTCGTCACCGGCGCTCTCATCGTCGGCGTCACGCTGGGCCTTCTCGCTGGCTATTTCCGCGGCTGGGTCGATGCGCTGATCATGCGCGTCATGGATATCATCCTCGCTTTCCCCTCGCTCTTGCTGGCGTTGGTGCTGGTGGCGATCCTCGGCCCGGGCCTGTTCAACGCCATGCTGGCCATCGCGCTGGTCCTGCAGCCGCATTTCGCCCGCCTGACCCGCGCCGCGGTGCTGAGCGAGAAGAGCCGCGAATATGTCACTTCGGCCAAGGTGGCCGGCGCCAGCCACATCCGGCTGATGTTCGTCACCATCCTGCCCAACTGCCTCGGGCCGCTGATCGTCCAGGCGACGCTGAGCTTCTCCAACGCCATTCTCGAAGCGGCGGCGCTCGGCTTTCTCGGCATGGGGGCGCAGCCCCCGACCCCGGAATGGGGCACCATGCTGGCGCGCGCCCGTGAGTTCATCACCAGCGCCTGGTGGATCGTCACCATGCCTGGCCTCGCCATCCTGATCACCGTCCTGGCCATCAACCTCGTCGGCGACGGGCTGCGCGATGCGCTCGATCCCAAGCTCAAGCGGAGCTGAGGCGATGCATCTGCTCGAAGTCAAAAACCTCACCGTCAGCTTCGATACCTCGGTCGGCGTGTTCAACGCCGTCAAAGGCATCGACCTTTACGTCGACGCCCGCGAAGTGCTGGCCATTGTCGGCGAGTCCGGCTCAGGCAAGTCGGTCGCCATGCTGGCCGTGATGGGCCTGTTGCCGCCGACCGCCACGGTCACCGCCGACAAGATGGAGTTCGATGGCAAGAACCTCCTGGCCATGTCGGCAGCCGACAGACGCAAGATCATCGGCAAGGATGTCGCCATGATCTTCCAGGAGCCGATGACCAGCCTCAACCCGTGCTTCACGGTGGGCTTCCAGATCGAGGAGGTGCTGCGCTTCCACCTCGGCATGGACAAGCAGCGGCGCCGGGCTCGCGCCGTCGAACTGCTCGATCAGGTCGGCATTCCCAACCCGGCCGAACGGCTGAAATCCTATCCGCACCAGATGTCGGGCGGCCAGAACCAGCGCGTCATGATCGCCATGGCGATTGCCTGCAATCCCAAGCTGCTGATCGCGGACGAGCCGACCACCGCGCTCGATGTGACCATTCAGAAGCAGATCCTCGACCTCCTGGTGCGGCTGCAGTCCGAGCACGGCATGGGGCTGATCATGATCACCCACAATATCGGCGTCGTCGCCGAAACCGCCGACCGCGTCGTGGTGCAGTACAAGGGCCGCAAGATGGAGGAGGCGGGCGTGCTCGAACTCTTCACCGCGCCAAAGAGCAACTACACCCGCGCACTGCTGGCGGCGCTGCCAGACAACGCCACCGGCGACCGGCTGCCCACCATTACCGGCGCCAATTTCGAGGAGGCGCTGTGATGGCCACTGTCCTCGAAGCCAGGAACCTGGTGCGCGACTATCATATCGGCGGTTCGCTGTTCGGCGGCGGCCGCACCGTGCACGCCGTAAAGGGCGTCAGCTTCAAGCTCGAGCAGGGCAAGACTCTCGCCATTGTCGGGGAGTCCGGTTCGGGCAAATCCACCCTGGCGCGCATCCTCACGCTGATCGACCGCCAGACCGACGGGCAGTTGCTGATCGACGGCGAAACCATCGACATCAAGAAGACCGGCGTTACCGCCGCCATGCGTCGCAAGGTGCAGATCGTCTTCCAGAACCCCTATGGCTCGCTGAACCCGCGCCAGAAGATCGGCAATGTGCTGATGGAGCCGCTGCTGCTCAACACCAAGATGTCAGCCGCCGAGCGTCGCGAGCGGGCTCTCGACATGCTGGTGAAGGTCGGGCTGCAGCCCGAGCACTTCAACCGCTACCCGCACATGTTCTCGGGCGGCCAGCGCCAGCGCATCGCCATTGCCCGCGCCATCATCCTCAAGCCATCGCTGCTGGTGCTCGACGAGCCGGTGTCGGCGCTCGATCTGTCGGTGCAGGCGCAGATACTCAACCTCCTGGCCGACCTGCAGGACGAGTTCGGGCTCACCTACGTGTTCATCAGCCACGATCTCAGCGTGGTGAAATACATCGCCGATGAGGTGATGGTGATGTATCTGGGCGAGGCGGTGGAGCAGGGGACGCGCGACAAGGTATTCTCCAATCCCGAGCACCCCTATACCCGCTCGCTGTTCGCCGCGACGCCGCGCGCCGACGTCGAGAGCATCAAGACACGCCTGGCAAAGAAGGCAGCTCTGGCCTCGGCCTGATCTGTCTCACACTTTAAGCCGCTGTTAAGCGGCGGCCCTTAGCGTTCGGCGATGCTTCCCACGCCGGTGTCTGTACTTGCCGAAAGCTGCTCAAAGGACGTCGGCTCTGGCCGCTAGCGCCCGCGGCGTGCGCCGGCCGAGGCGCCATCGTTCGGCCTTGCTCAACTTCACCTTCTGGATCGCCCTGCCGGCGGTCGCCGTCTATGTCGGTGTCTGCGCGCTGGTTTTCGTCGCCATGCACCTGATGAGCGCCGAGATGAACACCATCGATTCCGATCGCGGCAAGAGCGCCATCGCCGCCGCCGTCGAGTCGCTGGTGGTCGGCCTCGCCGAGAGCGCCGCCGACGAGGCGACCTGGACCGAGGCCTATATCAACACCTATGTCGAGCCCAATCCGGCCTGGCTCGATTCCGCCTGGGGTGCCACCGCCCGCATTTCCGACACCTACGACACCGCCATCCTCACCGACATGAACGGCAACATCGTCTTCGGCGAGACCAGCCGCGGACCGGTGACCGGCACGCTCGGCGACCTGTTCAGCGGCGTGCCGCAACTGTTCGAACGGCTGGAGAGCGGCATCGCCAGGGTCGGCGACGACGCCACCGTCTCCAATCTCTCGCGCAATGCCCGCGGCGCCGCTGCCCTGGCCGGTGCCGTGGTGCATGGCAATACCGGCCAGGCCAGCATTCCCAGGGAGCAGCGCCGCGTGCTCTGGCTCGCCCGCCAGCTCGATGACGTGATGCTGCGTGGCGTCGCCGCGCGCTTTCAGCTGCCGCTGCCGCGGCTCGTCGAGGTGCCCAAACCGGACCATGACTCGATGGCGCTCACCGACGCGGCGGGAGCGGCCATCGCCACCATCGACTGGCCGCCGCGCCGACCGGGCGATCCGGCCTTCGCCCATACCGCGCTGGTGGCCGTGCTGGTGATGCTGGTCATCGGCGTGCTGATCTTCGTGGTGCTGGCGGCGTTCCGCCACTCGATCAAGCTGCGCACCGTTTCCGAGGAGCGCGACTGGTACAACGCCCGCTACGACGGGACGACCGGCCTGCTGAGCCGCTTCGGGCTCGAGGAACAACTGGCCCAGTCGATCCCGCGCAAGCGCGCCGAGCTGCCGCTTGCCATCAGCCAGATCAATGTCGACGGCCTGCAGGATATTGTCGGCCTCTATGGCCGTGAGGCGGCAAACGAGCTGCTGATCGCCCTGGCGCAACGCTTCGAGGCCATTATCGATGGCGGCGCCGTGCTGGCGCGCACCGGCCCGACCGAGCTGTCGCTGGCGCGTGTCGGCGAGGATGCCGGCGCGACGGTGCGCGGCTTTGCCGAGCGCATCCTCGCCGGAGCCGGTGATGCGCTGCCGGTCGGCAACCTGAAACTGAAGGTCGGGCTGAGCATCGGCGTCGCAGACGCACCGGCACGCCGTGATAACGTTGGCAACGTAATTCGCATGGCCGAGACCGCCGTGGCGCGGGCCCGCGAGACGGGCGGCAACCACACCGTCGAATACGATCCCGCCATCGAGGACGAACGCCGGCGCCGCATCGAGCTGCAGGCCGACATTCGCCGCGGCCTCGAAGCCGGCGAGTTCGATCTCGAGTACCAGCCGATCATCGACTTCCGTACCCAGGCGATCCTCGGGGTCGAGGCGCTGATGCGCTGGAACCGCCGGGCCGCCGGCCCGATGGGTCCTGGCGAGTTCATTCCGGCGGCCGAGGCCTCGGGCCTGATCGACGACCTCGGCATGTTCGCCCTGCGCCGCGCCATCGAGGAGATCGGGCCGCTCGGCGAGCTCAAGATCTCGGTCAACGTCTCGCCGGCGCAGCTGCGCAATCCGACCCTTCCGCAGACGGTGTTTTCCACTCTCGAGGAATGGGGCGTCGCTGCCAGCCGCCTGCAGCTCGAGGTGACCGAGTCCTTCCTTGTTTCGCACCCCGATCGCGCCATCCGGCTGATCGAGCAGTTGCGCCAGTCGGGCATTATCATCGCGCTCGACGATTTCGGCACCGGCTATTCCTCGATCGGCTACCTCAAGCAGTTCCAGTTCGACCGGGTGAAGCTCGACCGCTCGCTCGTCGCCGAGATCGACAGTGACCCGGTCCAGGCGGCGCTGGTCGAATCCACGATGATCTACGCGTTCGCCATGGGGCTCGCCGTCACTGCCGAAGGCGTCGAGCGGCGCGAGGAGGCGGCGCTGCTGTCGCGCCTCGGCTGCCGCGAGTTCCAGGGCTACCTGTTCGCCCGCCCGCTGCGGCTGGCCCAGCTGGAACGGCTGTTGCAGGGCGAGCAGGCTCTGCGCCAGGCGAGTTAGCCGAAATAGCTGGCACGAACTCGCAGTCATCGCCTCCCTCCTCCTTGAGGGGAGGGATTGAGGGGAGGGGGTGGTCCTGTGATCACCGATGGACCCCCACCCCCCACCCCTCCCCTCAAGGGGGAGGGGAGCCGGCCCGAGCGAAACCCCTGCTAAGCCGCCTTGCGGCACTCCGCGCAGCGGCCGCGCAGTTCGATTGTCGTGCGCTCCAGCCCAAACCCCGTCTCTGCGGCCCAGGCCGCGAGGCGCGCCGTCACCTCCGGATCAGCGAACTCGTCCACCCGCCCGCAGCCCGAGCAGATGGCGAAGGCCGCGGTGCCGCTGGCGCGACCGTGGCAATTGGCATCGGCGCAGCAGACAAAGGCGTTGAGCGATTCCAGCCGGTGCGCCAGCCCATGCTCGATCAGCTTTTCCAGCGCCCGGTACACTTGCAGCGGCGCCCGCAGCCCCTCATCGCGCAACCGGTCCAGGATGTCGTAGGCCGAGAGCGGCGCATCGGCATTGTTGAGCGTCGTCAGCACCAGTTCCTGGTTCCGCGTCAGGTCACGCGGCCGCTCGTGGTGGTGGGCTTCGTGGCTATGGGCCATGGCTCAGGCCTCCCGTCTGGCGCGCCACAGCTGCACCGGCAGCGCGATGGAAATGAGGAACAGCACGAGTGCCGCGACGACGATAGACGGGCCGCTCGGGGTATCGAACCGCAGCGAGCCGAACAGCCCGCCCGCCACTGCCAGCGCCCCGACGCCGGCGGAGATCAGCGCCATCTGCTCGGGCGTGGCGCTCAGCCGCCGCGCCGTCGCCGCCGGAATGATCAGCAGCGCCGTGATCAGCAGCACGCCGACGATCTTCATGGCGATGGCGATCACCGATGCGAGCAGCAGCATGAACACGATCCGCGTCACCTCGGGCCGCATGCCCTCGGCTTCCGCCACCTCGGCATTGACCGTCGCCGCCAGCAATGGCCGCCACATCGTGGCGAGCACCGCAAGGATCACGAGGCCGCCGAGATAGATCACCACGATATCGGTGACCGACACGGCGAGGATGTCGCCGAACAGGAACCCCATCAGGTCGACGCGGATGCCGCTGAGGAACGCCACCACGAGACCGATCGCCAGCGCCGAATGGCTGAGGATGCCGAGCAGCGCATCGGTCGACAGCGTCTGCCGCCGCTGCAGCAGCAGCAATGCCCCGGCGACCGCGGCGGCGATGATGAACACCCCCAGCGTCATGTTCACCTGCAGCACCAGGCTGAGCGCCACTCCCAGCAGCGCCGAATGCGCCATGGTGTCGCCGAAATAGGCCATCCGCCGCCACACGATGAAGCAGCCGAGCGGCCCGGTCACCAGCGCCAGCCCGATCCCGGCAATGATCGAGCGGGTGAAGAAATCCTCAAGCATGGCTGTGTCCCTCATGCTCGTGCTCGTGCTCATGCTCGTGCGCTTCGACGATCCGCCCATCCGCTTCCTCGACTCGCCCGTCGGGCAGGTGGGTATGGTCGTGGTGGTGCTGATACACCGCCAGCGCGTTGGCGGCGCGCGCTCCGAACAGGCTGAGATATTCCGGGCTCCGCGCCACCGATTCCGGGGTGCCGCGGCAGCACACATGGCCGTTGAGGCAGATCACCGTATCGGTCGCCGCCATCACCACATGCAGGTCGTGGCTGATCAGCAGGATGCCGCAGCCGGTCTCGTCGCGGATTCGGCCGATCAGGTCGTAAAGCGCTACTTCGCCGGAGAAATCCACCCCCTGTACCGGCTCGTCCAGCACCAGCAGGTCGGGCTTCCGGATCATCGCCCGTGCCAGCAGGGCCCGCTGGAACTCGCCTCCCGACAAATGCTGCACTTCGGCATTGGCGAGGTGGGCCACGCCGGTCGCGGCGAGCGCCGCATCGATCTCCGCCGCGGGATAGCTGCCGGTCAGCGACATCAGCCGCCGCACCGTCAGCGGCATGGTCCAGTCGATCGAAAGCTTTTGCGGCACATAGCCGATGCGCAGGCCCGACTTGCGCGACACCGTGCCGGCATCGGGCTTCAGCACGCCGGTGACCAGTTTCGCCGTGGTCGATTTGCCCGAGCCGTTCGGCCCGATAAGCGTGACGATCTCGCGCTTGCGGATCGTCACGTCGACGCCTTCGACCAGCCAGCGGCCATCACGCCTCACGCCGGCGCCGACCACGTCCACCAGCACCTCGTGCCCGCTCTGCGCATCCATGAAATTCACGATTCCGTCTCTTGCTGACGTTCTACCATTACGTTATAGCGTAACACATCGATAGCGTAATGTCATAACATATCGCGCAATCAAGCTGTGTTTCAAACAGGGGTCTTCCGATGCAGAAACCGTTCTTCCTGGCGCTCGCGGTAGCGCTCAGCTGGTCCAGCGTGGCGCTTGCCGAGGTGCCGAGCGTGGTCGCCACCATCAAGCCGCTGCATTCGCTGGTGGCCGCGGTGATGGGAGATCTCGGAACCCCCGCCCTCATCGTCAAGGGCGCTGCCTCGCCCCACAGTTACAGCCTGAAGCCCTCCGATGCGCAGGCCCTGCAATCGGCCAAGCTGGTGTTCTGGACCGGGCATGGCCTCGAGCTGTTCCTGCAGGATTCCATCAACACCCTTGCCCCCGGCGCCACCATCGTCGAACTGAGCAAGTCCCCCGGCATCGAACTGCTGCCGCCGCGCGAAACCGGCACCTTCGAGCACCACAACGACGGCGACGAGGCGCCGGCCGATGATGCCCACGGGCACGCACATGGCGAGGAGCAGGACCTGCATTTCTTCCTCGACCCCGCCAACGCCAAGGTGATGGTCGCCACCATCGCCGACAGCCTGGTCGCTGCCGATCCCGAGCACGCCGACATTTACCGCGCCAATGCCGCAAGGGAGACCGCCGACCTCGACGCCCTGATCGCCGAAACCGAAGCCAGCCTCGCCCCGATCAAGGACCGACCGTTTGTCGTCTTCCACGACGCCTACCAGTATTTCGAGAAGCGCTTCGGGCTCAACGTCGCGGGCTCTGTCACTCTCAGCCCCGAGATCGCGCCCGGCGCCGATCGCATCAACGAGATCCGCGCCAAGCTGAAGACCCTCGACGCCGCCTGCGTCTTCGCCGAGCCGGTGTTCGAACCGCGCATCGTCAACGTGCTCACCGAGGGCACCACGGCCAGGCAGGGCGTCCTCGACCCCGAAGGTGCCAACCTCGACGAAGGTCCCGGCCTTTATCGCCAGCTGATCGAAAACCTCGCCGCGAGCCTCAAGGCCTGCCTCGCGCAGTGACCCCGCCGGGGCCGCTCTGCAGCGGCCCCGCCACCTTCTGCACCAGCCGACAACGCGCTCCCGACCAGCGCGCGCCGGCGCTCGCCCGGATCAGCCACGGAGCAACGTCATGAAACGCCTCCCCGTCACCGTGCTCTCCGGGTTCCTCGGCGCCGGCAAGACCACGCTGCTCAACCACATCCTCAACAATCGCAACGGCCGTCGCGTCGCGGTCATCGTCAACGACATGAGCGAGGTGAACATCGACGCCGCGCTGGTGCGCGAGGGCGGCGCGAAGCTGTCGCGTGCCGACGAGCAACTGGTCGAGATGTCGAACGGCTGCATCTGCTGCACGCTGCGCGGCGACCTGCTCGCTGAGGTGCGCAAGCTCGCCGAGGCCGGGCGCTTCGACTATCTGCTCATCGAGTCGACCGGCATCTCAGAGCCGCTGCCGGTTGCCGCCACCTTCGAGTTCCGCGACGCCGCGGGCGATAGCCTCAGCGATATCACCGACCTCGATACCATGGTCACCGTGGTCGACGCCGCCAACCTCGCCGCTCAGTTCGGTTCCACCGACGCCCTCGCCGCCTATGGCGAAACCCTCGGGCCGGACGATGAGCGTCGGCTGGTGCACCTCCTCACCGACCAGATCGAGTTCGCCGACGTCATCGTGCTCAACAAGGTGTCGGCGGCCACGGCCCCCGCGTTGGCGGCGGCCCGCCGGATCATCCGGTCGCTCAATGCCGGCGCACATATCGTCGAAACCGACTTCAGCAGGGTCGGCATCGACGCGGTGCTGGGCACCGGCCGCTTCGACTTCGAGCGGGCCGAGCAGCACCCGTTGTGGTTCAAGGAACTGAACGGCTTCGCCGATCATGTCCCCGAGACGATCGAATACGGCATCCGCTCCTTCGTCTATCGGGCACGCCGCCCGTTCAACCCGTTATTGTTCCACCGGTTCGCCGAGCGGCTCCATCCCGGGGTCATCCGGGCCAAGGGCTTCTTCTGGCTGGCCACCCGACCGCACTATGTGGGCGAGCTGAGCCAGGCGGGGCGCCTGTTGCAGACCGGCCGCCGCGGCCTCTGGTGGGCGGCGGTGCCGACACGGCGCTGGCCGGATGACCCGCAATGGGAGGCGGCCATGGGGGCCTATCTCGATCCCGTCTGGGGCGATCGTCGCCAGGAGCTGGTTTTCATCGGCAGCGACCCCATGGATGAAGCCGCCATGCGCCGTGAACTCGACGCCTGCCTGGTGCCTGCTCGGACCTTTGCGCCGTCCGAGTGGGAACATCTGCCTGATCCGTTCCCCGCCTGGCCGCAGGCCTGACCGAGCAAGCCCGCTGCTGCTACTTCAGTGGCCCGCGGAAGATGAAGAAGGCCCCGACAAAGATCAGCCCGAAGCCGACCGCATGGTTCCAGGTCAGCTTCTCTCCCAGGACGAACACGGCAAAGCCGGCGAATACCGTGAGGCTGATCACTTCCTGGATGGTCTTGAGTTCCGCCGCCGTATAGGCGCCGTAGCCGATGCGGTTGGCCGGCACCGCCAGCCAGTATTCCACCAGCGCGATGCCCCAGCTGGCCATCACCGCCACCCACATCGCCATGCTCGGGAACTTCAGGTGTCCATACCAGGCGATGGTCATGAATACGTTGGAGCCGATCAGCAGGAGGATCGGCATCACCGTCTGGAAGGTGAAGGGCATCGGGGCACCGGGCGAATCAGTTGGCTTCCGCCATTGATCGCCGGACCCCGTGTCGGCGGCAAGGCTCAGCGCGGCTTGACCAGCGGCAGATCGTCGGCGCGGAAGGCGAACAGCTGCTCCTGCCCCCGCTGCCCGAGCGGCACGAACAGCGGCAGCATCAGGTCGCGCACCCGCCGCGCCAGCCAGCCCTGTGCTTTCTTGGGCGCGCCACCCTGCCGACCGAGCCGCACCGCCGCTTCCACCCGGTCGCGCCGCAGCCCCTCGAAGCGGCGGAAAGCCCCCTCGGGCGTTGCCTCTGCATCGATGCAGGCCGCCAGCACCAGCGCGTCTTCCAGCGCCATCGAGGCACCCTGGCCCGAATGCGGGGTGACGGCATGCGCCGCATCGCCGATCAGCATGACGCGGCCCCTGGACCAGTAAGGCAGGCTCGGCACGTCGAAATCGGGATAGATGCGGCTGACCTCGGCTGCGGCCGCGGCGATGATCCGCCGGTTGATCGCCGGGTCGGTCCGGTGCAGCGCCGCGAAATAGCCGGGCGCCGCCTGACGATCGATCAGTTGCGCCTGCTTCTCGTCGGCGGGAAAGCTGTTGAACCAGTAGACCGGCCCGCCGGCATCCTTGATGTAACCGAAGAACGCCCGTCGGCCGAACGTCATCAGCATCCGCCCGTCGGTCGGCGGCACATCCGGTGCGTCGACGATACCGCCGCTGCCCAGCAATCCGTTGTAACTGGGCGCCGGCAGCCCGGGCATCACCAGGGCGCGCACGGTGGAGCGAAGGCCATCCGCCCCCACCAGCACATCGAAGCTGTGGGTCACGCCGTCACCCGTGGTCACCGCCACGCCGCTGTCGAGATTGGTCACCGCGCTCACCGCGGCCTCGAAATGAATCGGCACGCCCGCCGACCGTGCTGCAGCCAGCAGGATCTCACCCAGTACGCCGCGCCGGATCGTCACCGAGGGGGCGCCGAACTGCGAGGCGTGGCGGGCATAGTCGACCGTGCCGAGCGGTTTGCCGTGCTCGTTGTGCAGCACGATGGCGCGGGTTTCGACGCCGCGCCGCAGAGCTTCAGCCGCGAGGCCGAGCCCGCGTAGTGCGTTGAGGCCGTTGGGGGCGAGGGTGAGGAAGATGCCCTCGTCGACCACCTGCCGTTCCGTCCGCTTCTCGAAGACCACGGGTGCGAAGCCGCGCCTGACCAGCGCCAGGGCCAGGCCGAGCCCCGCGGAACCTGCGCCAACAATACCGATGCGTGCTTTCATTCTTGCCTCGCCTGAGCGCCGCCGCATATCATGCGGGCGTCGTATTATTCGATGGACAGATAATTAGATGATCGAAGTAACTTCGTCAAGTGACGGGAAGGCCGAACTCGTCCAGCGGCTCGGCACGTTGATCGTGCGCTGGCAGGAGGCGACGCAGCGCTTTGACGAGGAGGTGGGGGCGATCTTCCAGCTCGGCCCGGCCGAACGGCTGTGCCTGAGCTTTCTCACCAGCGGCCCGCAGACCGCCAGCGCCATCGCCCGCGCCACCCGCCTGACGCCGGCCGCCGTCACCTCGCTGATCGACCGCCTGGAGGCCCGTAACTTCGTTCGCCGTCGCGCCGATCCGCATGACCGGCGCAAGGTGCTGGTGGAGGCCGCCGAGGCGACCGCCGCGGTCATCGAGAAGGCTTATGCCCCGATGGCCATCGCCGGCGCTGCGTCGCTGGGCCGGCGCAGCATCGAGGAACTGCGCCTGCTCACCGAGGTGATCGAAGAGGTGCTCGCCATCCAGGAGCAGATGACCGAGCAGTTGCAGTCGGGCGGCTGATCCCGGCGCCCAGCTTCTGCCGCAAGCTCTGCCCAGACTCACGGGGCTCAGCTAGAATCGGCTGATCAACGGAGGTCGACATGCGCGCGCTGGTCCTGTTCCCCTTGTTGCTGCTGGCGGCCCCCGCCATGGCTGCCGATATCGCCTGCGAAGGCCCGTTCGCCGCCGACAGTTCGGAGGCGCGGCTGATCGAGGCGTTCGGCAAGGACAATGTGGTGACCGGCGATGTGCCCGGCCCTGAGGGCTCGACCGTCCTTGCCACCACGATCTTCCCCAACGATCCCGCGAGGACCATCGAGTTCGGCTGGTGGGACGAGGAAAAGCACGAGCGCGTCGCCTATTTCACCGTGCCGCCGGATGATACGGCGCCGGGCGGCCTCAGGAAGGGCCTGACCGTCAAGGAGGTTGAGGCGCTCAATGGCGGGCCGTTCCAGCTCTATGGCTTCTTCTGGGATTATGGTGGCGCCGCCATCTTCGACGGCGGCAAGCTCGAAGCGGCGACCGATGGCTGCTCGGTCAGCGTCCGCTTCGCCGTCGGCGATTACCCGGCCGATCTCAATGTCGATGCCATCTCCGGCGACATGCAGATCTCCTCGAGCGAGCCGCTGCTCGAAAAGGTCGATGCCCGCGTCGATACCATCACCGTCGGCTACCCCGATTCCAACGCGGCGGAAGATTGACCGCGCCCCCTCTCGCGGCGTAACGATAGCCTTACGTTGGTTCCTCAAACCCGTTCGGGCGAGGGGATCAAAAGGGAACACGGTGCGGCGTACCCATCAGGGACCAAATCCGTGGCTGCCCCCGCAACTGTAAGCGGCGAGTGCCTCCGACTATGCCACTGACATCCCTCGGGATGTTGGGAAGGCCGGAGAACACGGTGACCCGCGAGTCAGGAGACCTGCCAGCGTGCAACCGGGCGAAGAGCCCTCTTTCATCCGCACGGAGGGTGCAGGCATATGAATACTCAGGTCCAGACGGCGTCGGTCGCCCGTCTTTCAGTCTCGCAGCGGCTCATCGCAGGTGTGCTGGCATTGTTTATCGGCTTCGTCCTCGTTGGCGGCGTCGGCTTTGCCAGCGACATGGCCATCCACAATGGCGCGCACGATACGCGCCATGCGCTCGGCTTCCCCTGCCACTAAGCCGCGGAGCGTGTTCAGGAAAGGTTGAGAGACTTTTCCGTTTCGAACGCGCGACCACGCAGAACGACGCGAGACATCGATGAAACTCTTCCAGCGAATCTTTTTCGCTGCGGTCCTTGCCGGACTCGCAGCCGGCCTGGCCATGAGCGCCGTGCAGCAATGGCGCGTCGCGCCGCTGATCCTTGCCGCCGAAGTCTATGAGAACGCCGCCCCCGAGGCGCCGGCCGTCGCCGAGCACAGCCACGACGCCGGCACTCCGGCGCATTCCGACGCGGCAGCGGCGCCTGCCCATGAGCACGACGAAGACGCCTGGGCCCCGCAGGACGGCGCCGAGCGCATCTTCTACACCGTGCTCGCCAACCTCCTCGGCTGCATCGGCTTCGCCTTCGTGCTGGCTGCCGTCTCGGTGTTGTCAGGCATCGAAGTCACCGCCCGCAACGGCGTGATCTGGGGCATTGGCGGCTTCGTGGCGCTGCAACTCGCTCCTGCCTTCGGCCTGCCGCCGGAGCTTCCCGGCATGCCCGCCGCCGATCTCGTCGCCCGCCAGGTCTGGTGGGTCAGCACGGCCGTCGCCACCGGCGCCGGCATGCTCGCCATCGCCAGGCTGCGCAACTGGACCGGCATCGTCATCGCCGCCGTGCTGATTCTTGCGCCGCACGTCATCGGCGCTCCGCAACTCGCCGGCGAGCACGCCAGCGCCGTGCCCGCCAACCTCGCCACCAGCTTCGCTGCGGCGACCCTCGCCACCGGCGCGCTGTTCTGGCTGATCGTCGGCCCGCTGTTCGGCTGGCTCAACGAGCGCTTCGCCAGGTCTTCCGCCTTCGCCCTGAAAGGTGCCCACGCATGAGCACGACCGAAAAAATCCCCGTCACCGTCATCACCGGCTTCCTCGGGGCCGGCAAGACCACGTTGGTTCGGCACCTGCTCGCCCATGCCAAGGGCAAGCGCATCGCGCTGATCATCAACGAGTTCGGCGAACTCGGCGTCGACAAGGAAATCCTCGCCGGCTGCGGCGACGAAACCTGCCGCGAAGAGGATATGATCGAGCTCAGCAACGGCTGCATCTGCTGCACCGTCGCCGACGAGTTCATTCCCACCATGCAGGCGCTGCTCGAACGCGAGGATCGGCCCGATCACATCGTCATCGAGACCTCCGGCCTCGCCCTGCCGCAGCCGTTGATCCGCGCCTTCAACTGGCCCGAGATCAAATCCGAGGTCACCATTGACGGCGTCGTCACCGTCGCCGATGCGGCCGCCCTCAGCGAAGGTCGTTTTGCCAATGACGAACAGGCGGTGGATGCGCTGCGCTCCGCCGATGCCATGCTCGACCACGAAACGCCGCTCGGCGAACTGTTCGAGGATCAGCTGATCGCTGCCGACATGGTCATCCTCAACAAGGCCGACCTCGTCACCGATGCCGAGCTCGACACCATCGAAACCCACCTCAAGGCCGAGATGCGTCCTGGCACCGGTGTCGTTCGCGCCCGCAACGGCCATGTCGATGTCGCGGCGCTGCTCGGCATGGGTCTCTCCACCGAAGACAATCTCGTTGGTCGCGAGAGCCACCATGAACTGGAGCATGGCGGCGAGGGCCATGAGCACGACGACTTCGACTCGTTCTCGGTCACCCTCGACGGCGTCACCAGCAAGGATCAGCTGCTGGCGACGATCGAGGCGACCATCCGCGCCCACGACGTGTTGCGCCTCAAAGGCTTTGCGGCGCTGCCCGGCGCTCCGGCCCGGCTTGCCATCCAGGCCGTCGGCCCACGCGTCAGCGCCTATTTCGACCGGCCGTGGAAGCCGGGCGAAGCGCGGCAGACCGCTTTGGTGGTGATCGGGGAATCGCCGCTCGACCATGCGGCGATCACCCGGAGCCTCGAGAGCGCCATCGCCGCCGCGGCCTAACGCGCCATCGCCACCTGCCGCGCGGGCCGGATCGCTTCGGCCCGCCATGGCAGCCCGAACAGTGGGCGCAGCGGCGGCAGGCGCTTGATCGCTTCGGTCAGCACCACGCAGCCGACGACCGTCGCGACGGTGATGATCCCGGCTTCCTGCCACACCGGCAGCAGCAGGCCGCCGACCCAGAACCCCACGGCCACGATGAGGGTCTGATGCAGGATGTAGTAAGGGAACACCGCTTCGGTGAGAAAGCGCAGCACCGGTCCGTCGCAGTTGAGGTAACGCTGCGCCAGCCCCAGCATGGCGACGATCGCCGCCCACATGAACACCGTGCGCAGCAGCGTCATCAGCGTGGCGAGGCCCTGGTCAGCACGCACCGCGCCCCAGGTGAGCCGCACCGCCGCCAGCACCAGCAGCAGCCCAAGAGCCAGCACGATCGCCGGGCCGAGATGCCGCTGTACCGCGCCCCACAATGCCGGGCTCTTCGCCGCGAACCAGCCGATCAGCACGATGCTGAACAGCTCCGCATGGTTGGCCCAGTCATTGTAGAACGCATGCGTCGAGGGGAAGCGCGGCGCCAGCAGCCATGCGTAACAGAGGAACGGCAGCACCGGCACCAGCAGCAGGCGCCAGCCCAGTGCGCCACGTCCGAGCCAGCTGAACAGCGCTTCCGCCGGGCCATCAAGCCACCGCAGCAGCGGCAGCAACGCCACCACGGCCAGCGTATAGGCGAGGATGTAGACCAGGTACCACAGGTGGTTCCAGGTCGGCGTCAGGATCGAGAACTCCATGTCGAAATCGAGATACTGGCCGTAGAACGCCCAGAAATCCGAACCCGTCTCGCCCTTCGAATAGAGCTCGAAATAGGCCTGCGGCGCACAGATCACCAGCATGCCGAAAACGATCGGCACGAACAGCCGCATGCAGCGCCGCGGCACGAACTGGGTGAGCCGGCTCTTGTCGATGGCGAAGCGCAGCGCGCTGCCCGAGATGAGGAACAGCAGCGGCAGCCGCCACGGGTTGATCAGCGCCATCGCCGGCTCCAGCCACGGTCCGGCATGCGGGCTTTTCACGTGCCAGCCCCACGTCACGTAGAACATGCCGATGTGGTAGAAGATCAGAAAACCGAAGGCGATGACGCGCAGCCAGTCGAGGTCGTAGCGGCGTTCCGAACCGCAAGCCTTTTCGGTGATCGTGGGAAGGGTCCCTGCTGACATGATGGCTCCAGCTCCTGAGCAGATTGCGAGGCCGCGAGAGCTAGGGCAGGGCTTCGCCGCGCCCAATCGCGCTGGTGCGAGCGGCGGGCCGGCGGGACGAACGGCGGCCGGCGTCGGCGGCAGTGGGATCGGCGGCGGCCGAGGCGTGCCCGATGGCGACTGACCTCACCCAGGAGGCGGCGCTGGAACGTCGCGTCGCCGCTCGTGTCTTCCTCATCATGGCGCTGTTCCTCGTCGCCATCGGGGTGCTGAATGCGCTGGGCCTGCTGACCGAGGCGCAACGCGACGGGCGGACGCTCGATCCCCGCGTCCCGTTCATCCTCGAGCTGACCAGCGTCATCGCCATCATGGCGCTGGCGCCGCTGGTCATCCTGTTCGAGCGCCGGGTCCCGTTCACTGCCGAGACCTGGCGCTCGGCCCTCGTCTGGCACGCGCTGGGCAGCATCGCCTTCTCACTGCTGCATGTCGGGCTGTTCATCGTGCTGCGCACGCTTGCTTATGCCCTCATCCTCGGCACGAGCTACGGCTTCTTCACCGACCTGCCGACCGACCTGCTCTACGAGTATCGCAAGGACGTCTTTCCCTATGCCGTGCTGATCCTGATGCTCGGCCTGCAGCGCAGCCTCGAAGAGCATCGCCGCGAAGCCGAGGCCGCCCGGGCCGATGCCAGGCAGACCGGCAAGCTCACCCTCAAGGCCGGCGGCCGTACCATCTTCCTCGATGCCGCCTCGCTCGACTGGGCCAGTGCCGCCGGCAACTATGTCGAGATCCGCGCCAACGGCGCCACCCATCTCGCCCGCATCAGCCTCGCCGCGCTCGAACAGCTGTTGAGCGATGCCGGCGTCGATGTCGCCAGGGTGCACCGGTCCCATCTGGTCAACCGCGCCAAGGTCCGCGAGATCGCCCCGGTGCGCGACGGCGATTTCCGCATCCGCATGGCCGACGGCGCCGAACTGCGCGGCTCGCGCCGCTATCGGAGTTCGTTGCCTGCATGATGCACCTGCTCTCCGCCCAGGCCGGCGCCCTGCAACAGGAAGGCGAGGCCATCGACCTCGCCCAGTCCCCGGCGCCGATCATCTTCGCCTCGGCTGCCGACAGCGAACTGATGATGCTGGCCGGGGCAGCCGACCGCGCGGGCTCCTCCGACCTGCGGCTCGCCAATCTCATGCGGTTGAGCCACAACCTCTCGGTCGACCTGTGGCTCGATCAGACCGTGCAGCACGCGCAACTGGTGGTGGTCCGGCTGCTCGGCGGCCCGGCCTACTGGCAATACGGTGTCGACGAACTCACCGCTCTGGCACTGAGCGGCAGGATTCGGCTGGCCTTGCTTCCCGGCGACGCCAACCCGGATCCGATCCTGCAGCAGCGGTCCACCATCCACCCCGATGACTGGACCAGGCTCCATAGCCTGTTCACAGCCGGCGGCCCGGAAAACGCCGATGCGCTGCTGGCGGCCTTCGCACGACTGGCGCAGTCGTCTCCCTCCCCCTCGCGGGGAGGGATCAAGGGTGGGGGGAGCTCCGCGCTCGAACCGGGCAGTTCTGCCCCCAAACCCTTCCACCGCTTCGGCCTCTGGCACCCGGCGCACGGCATGCTCGACGAGCTGCCGGCCTCGCCGCACCCGAACGTGCCGATCCTGTTCTATCGCGCTGCGCTCGAGGGGGCCGGCACCGCGACGCTCGAAGCGCTGATCGCCGAGCTCGGGGCGCGATCCCTGAACCCGGTGCCCGTTGTCGTCTCGACCTTGAAAGAAGGCGCCTGCATCCGCTTCGTGCAGGCGGTTTTCGCCACCTACCCGCCCAGTGTCATTCTGAACCTCACCGGCTTCGCCCTTGGGCTGGATGGCCTCGACGACAAGCAGAACCCGTTTGCCGGCATCGACGCCCCGGTGCTCCAGCTGCTGCAGGGCGGCCGCCCTGAGGCGCAATGGGCCGCCGACATCCAGGGCCTCACCGCCAAGGACCTCGCCATGCAGGTGGTGCTGCCCGAGCTGGATGGCCGCATCGGCATGCTGCTGGTCGGCCACAAGCACGATGCGGTCTGGCACGAACGCACCCAGTGCCCGCTCTCCGCTTATGCGCCGGATGCCGACGGCATCCGGCGTGCCGTCACCCTGGCGAAGAACTGGACCACGCTGCGTGCGACCGCGCGCGCTGATCGGCGTGTTGCGCTGGTCCTCGCCAACTATCCGATCCGCGACGGCCGATTGGCCAACGGGGTCGGATATGACGCACCGCAATCGACGGTTGAGATCATCAAAGCCCTCGATGGTGCTGGCTACATCGTCGGTGGTGCCACAGCGCACCCCTCCCCCTTGAGGGGAGGGGATGGGGGAGGGGGTGGTGCAGTCGGCACCGAGGTTCCCCTCGCCACCCCCACCCCCCGCCCCTCCCCTCAAGGGGGAGGGTGGCCGACCGCCGCACTCTTTGCGAATGCGCGCCATGTGCGAACGAGAAGTATCGAGCGAGCCCGTGGCCTGCGAAACAGCACGACTCCGCCTGAGCAACACATGTGGAAGTTGCTGCGCTCATTCACGGAACACCACTTCCGCCGCCAGGTTCCGCTTGGGTCCTATGTAGCTGACTTCGCATCACACCATCCCAAGCTCGTCATCGAGCTCGATGGCGAAACACACTTCAACGCGACGGCGGCCGAAAGCGATCGTCACCGCACGGCCTTCCTAAACTCCATCGGGTATCGAGTCCTGCGGTTCACCAACAGTGACATCGTCACCAACCCTGAGGGGGTCTGGACCGTTGTTGACGCAACGCTCGCAGAGCTGTCGCTCCCCTCCCCCTTGAGGGGAGGGGCTGGGGGAGGGGGTGGCTCAGTCACCACCGAGGTCCCCCTCGCCACCCCCACCCCCCACCCCTCCCCTCAAGGGGGAGGGGAGCCGATCGGCGTTCCATCAAACGGCAACGCCCTGATCGAACTCCTTCAATCCGGTCCAACCAACGCTCATCCCGAACGCGGCGAGGGCATCCCGTTTCCCGTGCATCGTTACCGTGAGCTCTTCGCTGCGCTCCCGGCCAAGGTTCGGTCCGAGGTCACCGCCCGCTGGGGCGACCCGTCTGCCGATCCGTTCGTCCGCGGCGAGACCTTCCATCTGCCGGCGCTTCGCCTCGGCAACGTCGCCATCATGATCCAGCCCGCCCGCGGCTATCATCTCGACGAAACCGCCAGCTACCACGATCCCGACCTGGTGCCGCCACATGGCTACCTCGCTGCCTATCTGTGGCTGCGCCACGAGTTTGCCGCCCACGCCCTGATCCACAACGGCAAGCATGGCAATCTCGAGTGGCTGCCCGGCAAGGCCACGGCACTCGACGCCGCGTCCTATCCAGCGGCGCTCTGGGCCGAGCTGCCGCAGCTCTATCCGTTCATCGTCAATGATCCGGGCGAGGGCACCCAGGCCAAGCGTCGTACCGGCGCGGTGATCATCGATCATCTGGTGCCGCCGCTCACCCGCGCCGAAACCTATGGGCCGCTCAAGGACCTCGAGGCGCTGCTCGACGAGTACTATGCCGCTTCGGGGATGGACCGCCGTCGCCTCGCGGGCTTGCGCAAGCGCATCCTCGATTTCACGCGCGATATCCGGCTCGATCGCGACATCGGCCTCGTCGCCGATGAGTTTGAAACGCTGAAGCGGATCGACACCTTCCTTTGCAACCTCAAGGAGGCTCAGATCCGCGACGGCCTCCACATCTTCGGCCAATCTCCCACCGGCCGCCTGGAGCGCGACCTGATCGTCGCGCTGGCCCGCGTTCCGCGTGGCGAAGCAGCGGGGGACGGCTCGCTGATCCGCGCTCTGGCAGATGATCTCAAGCTCAGCTTCGACCCGCTGACGGCCGACCTCGGTGCCCAATGGACCGGCCCGACGCTCCCCACCCCTCAAGGGGAAGGGGAACTCGCCCGCACCGTCGGCGACATCGTCGAACATCTCGAGGACCTGGCGACTCAGCTCGTGGAGGGCAGGGCTGCTGATGCGGATTGGTCGGCAACACGCGCCGTGCTCGAAACGATAGAACACGTTATCCGGCCCCGCCTCGCCGCTTCCGGCCCGAACGAGATCGCCTCGCTGCTGCTTGGCCTCGACGGCAAGTTCGTCGCCCCGGGGCCCTCCGGCGCACCGTCGCGCGGTCGTCTCGATGTGCTTCCGACCGGGCGCAACTTCTATTCGGTCGACATCCGCGCCGTGCCCACGCCAACCGCCTGGGAGCTGGGGCGGAAGTCGGCGGAAAACCTGCTGGTCCGCCACTTCCAGGATCACGGCATCCCGCTGCGTTCTCTCGCGCTCTCGGTCTGGGGAACCGCCAACATGCGGACCGGCGGCGACGACATCGCCCAGGCTCTCGCCTTCATCGGCGCGAGGCCGCTATGGGACCCGTCCTCGCTCCGCATCTCCGGCTATGAGATCATCCCGCTGGCCAAGCTCGGCCGGCCGCGCGTCGACGTCACGCTGCGCATTTCCGGCTTCTTCCGCGACGCCTTTCCGGCGCAGATCGCCCTGTTCGACAAGGCTGTCCGCGCCATCGGCGCGCTCGACGAGCCCGAGGACCAGAACCCCATCGCCGCCCGCATGCGCACCGATGCGCTGGAACTGATGCAGGCCGGCGCCGACGATCGCGCCGCGGCGCTGGGCGCCGGCCACCGTGTCTTCGGCTCGAAGCCGGGCGCCTATGGCGCCGGCCTCCAGGGCCTGATGGACTCGGGAAGCTGGGACAGCAAGGCCGACCTTGCCGAGGCCTTCCTCAACTGGGGGCAATATGCCTACGGCGCCAATGCCGAGGGCACAGCGGCGCGCGACCGTTTCGCCGCCCGGCTCTCCGACATCGAGGCGGTGGTCCACAACCAGGACAACCGCGAGCATGACCTGCTCGACAGCGACGACTACTACCAGTTCGAGGGCGGCCTCGCCGCCACCGCCCAGAGCCTGAGCGGTCGCGCCCCTGCCGCCTATCACAACGACCACTCCCGGCCCGAGCGGCCGCTGGCCCGCACGCTGGCCGAGGAGATTTCGCGGGTGGTCCGCTCCCGTGTCGTCAACCCGAAATGGATCGATGGGGTGAAGCGCCATGGCTACAAGGGCGCTTTCGAGATCATCGCCACCGTCGACTACATGTTCGCTTTCGCCGCGACGACCGGTGCGGTGCAGACGCACCATTTCGACCTCGCCTTCGAGGCTTTCGTCGAGGACGATGCGACGCGTCGGTTCATTCAAACCAGCAACCGCTTCGGCTATGACGAACTGATCGCCAAATTCAACGAAGCTCGCCGCCGTGGCTTCTGGACGCCACGTTCCAACTCCGCTTTCGCGTATCTCGAGGACACTTGATGACGGACAAAGCCCCCAAGAAGACCGACCTGATGAGCGAGGCCGAGCGCGACGCCTATCACGCCGAAAAGATGCGGAAGAAAAAGGAGGCGCGGAACAAGATCCTCGCCACCAAGACCGAGGAGCGCGGCCTGCTCATCGTCCACACCGGCAAGGGCAAGGGCAAGTCGACGGCGGCCTTCGGCATGGTGTTCCGCGCCATCGGCCACGGCTTCAAGGTCGGCGTGGTGCAGTTCGTCAAAGGCGCCTGGTCGACCGGCGAGCGCGACGTGCTCGACAGGTTTCCCGATCAGGTGACGATCAAGGCGATGGGCGAGGGCTTCACCTGGGACACCCAGGACCGCCAGCGCGACCTCGCCGCGGCCCGCGGCGCCTGGGAAATGGCCAAGGAACTGATTGCCGACGAGAGCTACAAGCTCATCCTGCTCGACGAACTCAATATCGTGCTGCGCTACGACTACCTGCCGCTCGACGAAGTGCTGGAGGTGCTGAAGCACAAGCCACGCGACACGCATGTCATCGTCACCGGGCGCAATGCCAAGGACGAAGTCATCGAACTGGCTGACCTGGTCACCGAAATGACCGAGATCAAGCACCCATTCCGCTCCGGCGTGAAGGCCCAGGCGGGGATCGAGTTCTAGCTGGACGTCCGCCCCGAGAGCCGCATCCCGCTACTCCAGCCAGAGCGTGTCGAATTTCGGGCTGGCGTGGATGTGGATGCTCCTCATCGGGCCGAGCGTCCTGAACTTGTGCGGCGCGTTGGCCGGCACCACGAGGATCTGGCCGGGCCCGGCCTCGATCTCCTCGTCACCGATGGTGAACACCGCGTGGCCCGCCTCGATGATGAAGGTCTCGGGGTAGGGATGCGTATGCAGTCGCGGTCCGGCGCCCGCCTCCACGCTGTCATGCAGGATCACCGTGACATTGGCCTCGCCGCCCTCCCACTCGCCCGATTGGCGTGTGGGGTGCACGGCCCAGTCTTCGCGTTGGTAGACGCGCGCCATCAGCATCCTCCCTTGAGGCTCTGCACCAGCCGGTTCACCACCGGGTCGAGTGCGCTCATCTCGATGGCCGAGTATTCCAGCCGGAACGCTGCATAGTGTCCATCGCAGCCGGCAACCATCCACTGGTAGAGGATCCGCTGGCCCTGGGTGCCCGAAAAGCTTGCCCAGCTCGGCGTTGCTGCATCGTAGGTGATGGTCCAGCCGTCGGCCGCCGCGTATCCCTTGGCTGCCGTGGCCTCGCCCTCGAAGTCGCGCTCGGTGATATTGCCGCCCCAGACGAGGAGCTTGCTGGCGCCGTCGCGGAAGGCGCGGCCATCGCCGTTATCGGCCTCTCTGCCCCACTCGAAACCCGGCGGCACATCGATCGTGTAGCCGAAGCGGGCATTGTCGTATTGCCCCCAGTCGGTGGCAAATGCCGGAGCAGCAAGGACGAGGGCGAGTAGGCAAATCAGAGCGCGCATGGCGGCGAGGATCACCCGCCATGCGCCGGCCTGCAACTCAAAACCCCAGCAACGCTTTTGGCGAGCTCGCGGCTTTCCGGGCCGAGGCCAGGGGTAAAGCGTCAGGCGCCCTTCATCATCACCGCGGCGGCGAGCACGATGAAAGCGACGATCAGGATCCAGAACGCATAGGCACTGACGAAGGGTATCGAGACGATCTGTCCGAGCAGCGCGATGACTGCGATGACGACGGCGACGATGAACATGGTCTGGCTAGGCGCATTGAGAGTCATGAAAGATCTCCTGGGTCATGCACACCAGGCGAGCTTAGGCGCGCCGCAGCATCGCAGCCATGCCGCACCATCCGCTTTGCACAGCTTGTACTGCGGCGATCTGCCGGGGCTCGGCGGCGATCAACACTCACCGGCGAAAGTCGATTTTCATTGTTCGGCCAACAATTCCGCGACAATACTCTTTTAGAGTGCGCGGCCTTGGGGGCTCGAGTAGTGTCTGTACGCGGATTGGAACGGCTTGGCCGCGCCGTATTACTGTTGAGTGGGGCCTGCCTGCTGGCGCTTGCGCTATCGCTGCCAGTCCAGGCGCAATCCGCCGCTATTGCTCGTATCCAGGCCGCCGGCAAGCTCACCGTCGCGGTCTTCTTCGAAGACGTGGTGCCGTTCTTCTATGTCGGTCCCGATGGAAAATTGATCGGCGTCGACCCCGCGATCGCCGAGGATATTGCCGAAAAGCTTGGTGTGACGCTCGAATACAACCGCGCCGCCACCACTTTCGACGGGCTGATCGATGAAGTAGTGGAAGGTCGCGCCGACATGGCGATCAGCCTGCTGAGCGATACGCTCGAGCGGGCGGCGCGTGCCAGCTTTTCACAGAGCTATGTCAGCGTCCGCCAGTTTCTTCTCATCAACCGCCTGCAGCTGGGCCGTCTCGTCGCTGCCGATCCGGAACGGGCCAACGACATTCCGGCCCTGCTCGACAGCCCGCAATCGCGCATCGGCGTCATCGGCGGCACCTCCTATGTCGGTTTCGTCGCCGAGGACTTTCCCGAGGCGCAGAGCGTCGCCTTCGACGCCTGGCCCGAAATGCTCGCGGCGGTGAAATCCGGCGATCTGGTCGCGTTGATGTACGACGAGATCGAGATCGGCAACTGGCGCCTCGCCGATTCCGCCGGTGCGGTGGAACTGCGGCCCTACCACCTGGCCGGGCATCCCGACACCATCGCCATCGCCATGCCGCCCGGCGATACCGACCTCAAGTCCTGGGTCGATCTCTACCTCACCAAGGCCAGGAGCAACGGCTTTCTCGATGGCGTGCTCAACGAGTACCTCTACTCCAAGGACAGGGCGCTGATCGATGGCTGAGGTATTGAAGGGCCGTCTCGGGCGCCTGCTGCTGCATCCCGTGGCGATGTTTGCCGGGCTGATCGCCGGCGGCGTCCTCGGCTGGCTCGACAAGGGCCAGTTGCCGGCTATCGGCACCCTGGGTGAAATCTACATCCGCCTGCTGCAGATGTGCGTCATCCCCTTGCTGTTCACCGCGGTTGCCACCAGCCTCAGCCGGCTGTTTCTCGATGGCGCCGCCAACCGCTACTTCACCCGCCTGGTGCTGCTGGTCATCTCGGGCCTCGCCGTCGCCGGGGCGCTCGGCGTGGCGCTGGGCTACTGGGGGCAGCCCGGCGGCGAACTGCAGCTCGCCGCCCGCGAGATCATCGGCAAGGTGATCTTCACCGCCGAAGCATCGGGGGCCGCCGTCGATCCCGAGCACGCCCGGGGAGCCTTTTCGGACTTGGTCGTCGGGATGTTCCCCGAGAACATTTTCGGCGCACTGACCACCGGCAACAAGATCGCCATCCTGATGTTCGCCGTGCTGTTCGGCGTGGCGCTCGGCTCCATCGCGCGGGAGAAATCCGAGCGCGCCACGGCGCTGCTCGAAGCCTTCTACGACACTTTCATCAAGATCATCGAGTGGCTGATGTATGTCCTGCCGTTCGGCCTGTTCTGCCTGGCCTACAGCCAGGTGTCGGCCGTCGGCATCGACGTCCTGTTCGCCATGACCAAGCTGGTCGTCCTCGTCTATGCGGGCGCCATCGTGCTGATCGGGTTCTACTCGGTGCTGATCTGGCTGCGCGTCGGCGGCAGCTATCTCGCCACGCTCGGCGCGATGCGCGAAACGGTGGTGGTCGCCTTCGGCACCTCGAGCAGCTATGCCTCGATCCCTTCGGCGCTGCGCGGTCTCAAGGAAGGGTTGCGGCTCGACCGGCGGGTCGTCGATCTGGCGCTGCCGCTCGGCATTACCCTCAACCCGCCCGGCTCCACCTTCCATTTCGCGCTGGCGACGCTGTTTCTCGCCAACCTCTACGGGCTGGCGCTCGATCCGGGACAGATGGTGTTCGTGCTGTTCGGCGCCATGCTGGCCGGTGTTGCCGCCACCGGAGCGCCCGGCGTAGCCGCGCTGTCGATGATCTCGATCATCCTCGTGCCGCTCGGCCTGCCGGTCGAAGTAGCGATCATTCTTCTCGTCGCCATCGACCCGATCGTCGATCCGATCCTCACCGTGGTGAACGTCCAGGGCAATGCCGCGACGACGGCGCTGCTGGCGGGGAAGCCGGAGCCTGAGGTGGCCCCAGAGGGCTTGGTGAGTAGCGAGTAGCGAGTGGGGCGAACTCTTCGCTATTCGCTACTCACCATTCGCTTTCCCTCACACCACCACGATGCCGGAGTGCTTGGCCTTGTTCTCGGGTTCGACGTGGATGGTGATCTGCGCCCGCTCCACCGCCTCGCGCAGCTTCAATTCGATCCCGTCGCAGATCGCATGCGCCGCATCGACGCTCATCGTCCCCGGCACCACCAGGTGAAAGTCGATGAAGGTCATCGCGCCGGCCTGCCGGGTGCGGATGTCGTGCGCCTCGATGGCCCCGTCGGCATTGGCCGAGATGATCTCGCGGATCTGGTTGAGCAGCTTGGGCTCCACCGCTACGTCCATCAGGCCGATGACGCTTTGCTTGATCAGCTCCCAGCCCGACCACAGGATGGCGACGCCAACCAGCGCCGCAAGGACTGCGTCGAGCTGCACGAAGCCGGTCGCCGCCGCCAGCAATACGCCGATCAGCACGCCCAGTGTCGAGATGACGTCGGTCCACAGGTGCCTGCCGTCGGCGATCAGCGCGGGCGACTGTTCCTCGCGGCCGCGGCGCGACAGCCACCAGGCCCAGCCGGCATTGATGCCGGTCGCCAGCACGCTGACGCTGAGCCCCAGCGGGTCGAGCTTGAACTCGCGCGGCGCGATGAAACCATAATAGGCCTCGCGGAAGATCAGCAGCGCCGCCACCGCGATGAAGATGCCGATCACCACGGCCGAGAAGTACTCGGCCTTGTAATAGCCATAGGGCAGGCTGGCGTCGGCCGGGCGGGCTGAAAGCCGCACCGCGATCAGCGCCACGATCGCGGTCACCACGTTGACCACGCTCTCCAGCGCATCCGAGAAGAGCGCGATCGAGCCGGTCGCCCAGGCAGAAAAGCCCTTCAGCGCCAGCACCAGGATGCCGACGACCAGACTGCCATAGGCGATACGCACCGCCAGATTTGAAGAACCGCTTGCCATTCACGGCCAATAACGGAGCCCTCTCGCGCTGGCAAGTCACTGAATTTGCATGTGATTTTGAGAAGCGTTCGCATCTGGGCGGGGAATCGTTTGACCCGCTATGGGCCCCTCACTACAACCCATTGATAGCGCAGCGTTCCTTGATGGACTGAAACTCACGCTCGGTGCGGTCGACCCAAATCGGGGACCAAGTCCGGGGCTGCTGGTTGGTCGAAAAGCGAACTCTGCCTTTGTGCAAAACAGAGGCGAGAATGGAAAAATCCCTGATCCTGCCGGCGGAGACCGCCGTGATGCTCTGCGGCCACGGCAGCCGCAACCAGCTCGCCGTCGGCGAGTTCGCGGTACTGGCGGAACGGTTGCGCGAGCGCCTGCCCGGCGTGCCGGTCGAGTACGGCTATCTCGAATTCGCCAATCCGGTGATCCACCAGGGCCTCGACAAGTTGCGGGCAGGGGGAGCCAGGCACGTCCTTGCCGTTCCCGGCATGCTGTTCGCCGCCGGCCATGCCAAGAACGACATTCCTTCGGTGCTCAACACCTATGCCGCCGGCAAGGATGTCGAGATTACCTATGGCCGTGAGCTCGGCGTCGATCTGAAAATGCTGCGCGCCGCCGGCGACCGCATCCAGCAGGCCATCGATGCCTCGCCCAACCAAGTGCCACGGCACGAGACGCTGCTGGTGGTGGTCGGCCGCGGCGCCTCCGACCCCGATGCCAACTCCAATGTGGCGAAGGTGATGCGCCTGCTCTGGGAGGGCATGGGTTTCGGCTGGGGCGAGGTCGCCTATTCCGGCGTTACCTTCCCGCTCGTCGCCCCGGCGCTCGATCATGCGGTGAAGCTCGGCTATCGCCGCATCATCGTCTTTCCGTATTTCCTGTTCACCGGCGTGCTGGTCAAGCGCATCTACGATGCCGCCGATGAGGCCGCCGCCCGGTATCCGCATATCGAGTTCCTCAACGCGCCGTATCTCAACGACCACCCGCTGGTCGTCGAAACCTTCATCGATCGCATTCAGGAAATGCTGGTCGGCGAGAACCTGATGAATTGTGCGATGTGCAAGTACCGCGAGCAGGTGCTGGGCTTCGAGGCCGAGGTCGGCCTGAAGCAGGAGAGCCACCACCATCATGTCGAGGGTATCGGCGGCGGGCTGGAAAACTGCCCCTGCAAGGGCGATTGCGATTCATCGTGCCGTGACGAGGCCTTCTGCCTGAAGCACGGCCTGCCCTGGACGCCGCTCCACAGCCACGATCATGGCCATGACCACCATGGTCACGATCACGGGGGTGACCATGGTCACGATCATACCCACCGGCACACGCCCCCGCATACCCATGCCCCGGCAAAGCATGCGCTGGTCGCCAACCCGGCCTTCCCGGTGATCCGCCTCGGCGGCAGCCACGACCATGGCTACCCCGAGGATCACGGCCATCACCACGGCGACGGGGCGCACCATCACCACGATGCCGACCATCACCACCACCCTTACCCGCACGCCGATCATCCGCTTGGGCCGGTGACCCTGCCCAAGGTGCCCGGTCGCCTCGCCCGCGAGGATAGCGAGGGCTGATGCCGCTGTTCGATCGCTACATCGCGGTGGACTGGTCGGCGGCCAATACGCCGAAGCGCGGCAAGGATTCGATCTGGATCGGCGAACTCGGGCCCGAAGGCCGGGTGCCGAGCGCCAATCCCTCGACCCGTGCCGCTGCGATGGAAGCGATCGTCACCCGCCTGCTGAGCGCCCGCCAGCGTAACGAGCGCGTCATGCTCGGCTTCGACTTCGTCTTCGGCTACCCCCGCGGCGCCGCGGCGGCCATCGCCGCTGCAGGCGCTGATCTGACCCACTCGCCGGCCGGCATCGGGCAAGGCAGTCGCCCATCCGACAGCGCGATGCAGGAAGAATACCCCCCACCCTGTCCCTCCCCCGCAAGGGGGGAGGAGACCAGAACACTGGCGCTGGAGTTGGCGTCTCCCTCCCCCTTGCGGGGAGGGGACAGGGGTGGGGGTACGTTTCTCGCGCCGGCCCGTCAGCCAGGTGATCAGCCGCCATGGCTGCAGCTCTGGTCGACGCTGGCTCGTCTCGTCGTCGATGCCCCCGACAACAGCTCCAATCGCTTCCAGCTCGCCGAAACGATCAACCACCGGCTTGCCGACGGCCCGCATTTCTGGGGTCACCCGCACCAGCACAGCTACGTTGCTCTGCACCCCAGGCGCCCGACGACCGCTTACGCGACGATCCCCGAGCGCCGACTGGCAGAGCGTTATGTCCGCACCGCCCAGCCGGTGTGGAAGCTCACCGGCGTCGGCTCGGTCGGCAGCCAGGCCATGCTCGGCATCGCTCGTCTCGAGGCGCTGCGCACCGATCCGCGCCTCGCCGCCGACATCGCCGTCTGGCCCTTCGAAACCAGCTTTGCCGACGACCTCGGCAGGCCCGTCATCATCTCCGAGATCTACCCCTCGCTGTTCCCGGTCGGCGAGGCGGATGGCTTGCCCCGCGACCGCGCCCAGGTTGAAATCACCACCACGCGCTTCGCCGAGCTCGACCGCGCCGGTCTCCTCGCAACCTTACTCAGCCCGCCCGCCGGGCTGACCGCCGACGAGCGCGCCGCCCTCATCGCCGAAGAGGGCTGGATCGCCGGCGCCGGACATGAGGCGCTGCTCGCCCGGTTGCGGAGCGCCGCGTGAGCTACCTCCGCGATCCCGCCGCCATCTATGCGCAGAGCTTCGCCACCATCGAAGCCGAGGCCGACCTGTCGGCGCTGCCCGCTGCACTCCACGCCGCGGCCATCCGGATGATCCATGCCTGCGGCATGGTCGATCTCGCCGCCGATATCGTCGGCGATCCCGCAGTTGCGACGGCGGCGCGCGACGCGCTGCGCGCCGGCGCCCCTGTCCTCTGCGATTGCGAAATGGTGCGCTCCGGCATCATCCGCCGCCACCTCTCCGAGACCACCGAGCTCATCCTGACCCTCAACGATGCCGATGTGCCGGCGCTCGCGACGTCTCTCGGCACCACCCGCTCCGCCGCGGCCGTCGAGCTCTGGCGACCGCGCCTTGCCGGGGCCGTCGTCCTCATCGGCAATGCCCCCACCGCGCTGTTCCATCTCATCGAGCTGATCGCCGCCGGCGGCCCGCGACCGGCAGCCATCATCGCCGCGCCGGTGGGTTTCGTGGGGGCGGCTGAAAGCAAGGCCTTGCTCGCGTCCGACGCGCTTTCTATTCCATTCCTTACGGTGCGCGGTCGCCGCGGTGGCTCGGCCATCGCCAGCGCCGCCTTCAACGCCATTTCGAAAGACCTCGCATGACCGCGTGGCTGCACATCATCGGGGTAGGGGAGCGGGGGCCGAGCGAGCTGCCTGCCTCATACAAACTGCTGCTCAGCTATGCCGACACCATCATCGGCCCGCCGCGCTTCCTCGCCGATCTCGAGCCGGTCACCCGCCCCAACGTCACGGCGGACCTGTTCAACCCCGAGTTCGTCACCAAGCGCAGCTTCGAGGCCGTCGCCCGGGCGCTGGCCGGCGAAGAGCCCGACCATTCACCTGCCGCCACCTATGCCGATGGCCGCACGCTCATCGAATGGGAGCCGCCGCTCGACAGCATGATCGAGCAGGTGATGGCGCTGCGCGAAACTCCGACGGTCATCCTCGCCTCCGGCGATCCGATGTGGTTCGGCATCGGAGCGACGCTCACCCGCTACCTGCTGCCTTCCGAGTTCGTCATTCACGCCCACCCCTCGGCCTTCCAGCTCGCGGCGGCGCGGCTGCACTGGCCGCTGCAGTCGGTCGCCACCCTGTCGCTGCACGGCCGGGCGGTCGAGTCGATGCATCCGCATCTGCTGCCCGGCAACCGCATCCTGGCGCTCACCGCCGACCACACCACCGTCGACCTCGCCATCGAGCTGCTGGTCGATCGCGGCTATGGCCGCAGCCTCGTCACCACGCTGGAAAACCTGGGCGGCCCGGACGAGAAGATCACTTCCGACGAAGCCGAGAGCTTCAACAGCCGCGAAGTCGAGGATTTCTATGTCCTCGCCATCGACTGCGTGCCCGATTTCACCGCCCCGCTGCTGCCTCCGGTCCCCGGCCTGCCCGACGAGGTCTTCGTCACCGATGGGCAGCTGACCAAGCGCGAGGTGCGCGCCGCGACGCTCGCCAAGCTCGCTCCCTTTCCGGGGGCGTTGCTTTGGGATGTCGGCGCCGGTTCGGGCTCCATCGCCATCGAGTGGATGCGGGCGGCCCGCGATGCCAAGGCCATCGCCTTCGAACGCGAGGGCGAGCGGCTGCAGATGATCGCCCTCAATGCCGCCGCCCTGGGCGTCCCCGGCCTCGAAATCGTCAGCGGCGAGGCGCCGGGCACCTTCGGCCGCAAGGCTCCGCCCGATGCCATCTTCATGGGTGGCGATGTCGGTAACGACGATCTGTTCGACGCCTGCTGGAGCGCCTTGAAGCCCGGCGGGAGGCTGGTTGCCAATGCGGTCACCCTCGATGCCGAGCACGCGCTCTATTCGCGCCACCTGCAGCTCGGTGGCGAGCTGACCCGCATCGAGATTTCGGCGCTCGATCGCGTCGGCGGCCATCGGGCCTTCAAGCCGCGCATGGCGGTGACGCAGTGGCTGGTCACCAAGGCCATGCACGGCCTGGTGGTGACGCCATGAGCATCGACCGCGCCATCGGCACGCTGCACCTGGTGGGTGTCGGCCCCGGCGATCCCGAACTGCTGACCCTCAAAGCCGCCCGCCTGCTCGGTGCCGTGCCGGTCGTCGCTTATCCGACCACCGGCGAGGACGCGGCGCTGGCGCTCGAGATCGCCACGCCCCACCTCAACGTCGCGGCCGAACGCCTGCCGGTGGCGATCCCCATGGCGGTGGAGCGCGGCCCGGCCCAGGCCGCCTATGACGCCGCCGCCGCCGCCATTCTCGTTCACCTGCGTGCCGGGCGCGATGTCGCCTGGCTCTGCGAGGGCGATCCGCTGTTCTACGGCTCTGCCATGTATCTGGTGGCCCGCGTCGGCCCGCACGCCCCGGTGGCGATCGTCCCCGGCATCACTTCGCTGACCGCCGCGGCTGCCGTGGCGGGTCGGCCGCTTGCGGCGCGCAACGAGATGCTGAAGGTGCTGCCCGCGCCACTCGACGACGCGACGCTCCGCACCGAGCTCGCCGCCACGCCGGTCGCTGCCATCATCAAGGTCGGCCGCCACTTCGACCGCATCCGCACGCTGCTGGCCGAGACCGGCCATGCCGATGGCGCCGTGGTGGTCGAGCATGCCACCATGGCACGCCAACGGATTACGCGCCTCGCTGATTTCGCCCACGACGAACGGCCGTATTTCTCCACCATCCTCTGTTACCGCGGCACCGAGGCCTGGGCCGAGAACGCCGGAGCCGGCGCATGACCACCACACCCGCGATCATCATCTTTGCCGATACCGGCCTCGATACCGCCACCCGCATCGCCGAAGCCACCGGCGGCGAGATCTATACCTGCGGGCAGGGCGGCGCCGACGCGCTGAAGCTCTTGCCGCGGCTGTTCTCCGAGGGACGACCGATCATCGGCGTCTGCGCCGCCGGCATTCTGATCCGGCTGCTCGCCTCGAGCCTCGAGAACAAGCAGAAGGAGCCGCCGGTGCTGGCCGTATCGCTCGGCGGGGCCAGCATCGTGCCGCTGCTCGGCGGCCACCGCGGCGCCAACCGGCTGGCGCGTGAGCTGGCCGACGAGCTCGGGGGCCACCCCGCCATCACCACCGCGTCGGACAGCAAGTTCCTCCACAGCCTCGACGAGCCGCCACCGGGTTGGGTGCTCGGCACCCCGCAGGATGCCAAGCCCGCCATGATGGCGCTGCTGCTCGGCGCCAAGCTGCAGATCGAGGGCGAGGCGCCGTTTCTCGCCGAAGCCGGCTATCCGGTGTCCTCGCTCGGTGCGGTCAAGGTGCTGGTCTCCGAGCAGAAGCTGCGCATCGAGCGCGGCATCGTCTATCACCCGAGGACCTTGGTTGCGGGGGTGGGATGCGAGCGGGGCGCCGACGCCGAGGAGGTCATCGGCCTCATCGATTTCGCTCTCCGCCAGCAGAATCTGGCGCCGCAAAGTCTCGCCGCCATCGCCTCGATCGACATCAAGGCCGACGAGCCGGCGCTGCTTGAAGCGGCGCGGCATTTCAAGGTGCCGCTGCGCCTGTTCTCGGCCGCCGAGCTGAGCCAGGAGCGCTACCGGCTGCGCTCGCCCTCCGACTATGTCGACCAGACCGTCGGTACCCCCAGCGTCGCTGAGGCCGCCGCCCTCAAGGCCGGCCCCTTGGTGGTCGAGAAGTTGAAATCCGACCGCGCCACCTGCGCCATCGGCAAGGCGCTGCACCCGATCGATCCCGAAACCCTGGGCCATCGCCCGGGCGTGCTGCACCTCGTCGGTATCGGACCGGGCGAGGCCGTGTCGCGCACCGCCGCGGCAATCAACGCGCTCGAGCAAAGCACCGATTGGGTCGGTTACGAACTCTATCTCGATCTCGTCGCCGACCTGCGCCGCGGCCAGGTCGAGCACCGCTACGCTCTCGGCGAAGAGGAGAGCCGCGTGCGCCACGCGCTCGAACTTGCGGCCGAAGGACGGGTGGTGTCGCTGGTCTGTTCCGGCGATGCGCAGATCTACGCCATGGCGGCGCTGGCCTATGAACTGCTCGACGCCACCGGCCCGCGCGCCGTCTCCGAGGTGGCGCGCCGCGTCAATATCGAGACCCATCCCGGCGTCTCCGCCTTCCAGGCAGCCTCGGCATCCGCCGGCGCGCTGATCGGCCACGATTTCTGCTGCATCTCGCTCTCCGACCTGCTCACCCCGCGCGCCGATATCCTGAAGCGTCTCGATGGCGCCGCCCGCGCCGATTTCGTCACCGCGCTCTACAACCCGCGCTCGCAGCGCCGCACCGACCTGATCGAGGAGACCAAGCGCATCTTCCTCGAGCATCGCCCGCCCTCGACGCCGGTGATCATCGGTTCGAACCTTGGCCGTCCCACCGAAAAGGTCCGCGTCGTCAGGCTGGCCGATTTCGATCCGACCGAGATCGACATGCTGACCATCGTGATGATCGGCTCCAGCACCTCACGCACCTTCCAGCGCGGCTCCGGCGCCGTCGCCTATACGCCGCGTGGTTACGCGGCCAAATCCGCCGAGACCACCAGCAAATGACCGTCTACTTCATCGGCGCCGGCCCCGGCGCGCCCGATCTCATCACGCTGCGCGGCCAGCGCCTCATCGAGCGCTGCGAGGTCTGTCTCTATGCCGGCTCGCTGGTGCCTGCCGAGATCGTCGCCGCCGCGCCCGCGGGGGCGTTGGTTCGCGACACCGCGCCGATGCATCTCGACGAGATCATTGACGAGATCATCAAAGCCAATGACGCGGGCAAGGATGTGTCGCGCGTGCATTCCGGCGACCCATCGATCTATGGCGCCGTCGCCGAGCAGATGCGCCGGCTCGATGCGCTCGGCATCCCCTACGAGGTGGTGCCGGGTGTGCCGGCATTCGCCGGCGCCGCGGCCCGCATCGCCGCCGAGCTGACCCTGCCGGAGATATCGCAGACCATCATCCTCACCCGGACGTCGGGCAAGGCTTCAGCCATGCCCGAGTCCGAGAGCCTCGAGATCCTGGGCCTGTCGAAGGCGACGCTCTGCATCCACCTGTCGATCCGCAACCTCGGCTATGTCGAGACTGCGCTCACCCCGAACTATGGCGCCGATTGTCCGGTGGTGATCATCTACCGAGCCACCTGGCCGGACGAGGAGGTGATCTTCACCACCCTCTCGGAGATGAAGGCGCGGGTCCGCGAGGAAAAGATCACCCGCACCGCGCTGATCCTCGTCGGCCGTGTCCTCGGCGAAACCCGCTTCCGCGAGTCGCGGCTCTATGACGAGAGTTTCGCCCACGTGCTGCGCAATGCCGGAAAGAAGAAGCTGAGGGCAGGGGGATGACCCCCTCAGATACTGGCGCCCAGCTTCAGCGCCGCGATCGCCTGTCCGACTGTCGGCACTTCGTGTGCCGGCGGCAGGGGCGGTCGGGCGATCATGAACACCGGCAGCCGCAGCCGCAGCGCCGCCTGCAGCTTGGCTTCGGTCTGTGCGCCGCCGGAATTCTTGCAGATCAGATGGGTGATCCCCTGCTCCTGCATCATCTGGAACTCGCCGTTGAAGAAGAACGGCGGCCGGCCGAGCAGCGAGGTGGCGTTCACCGGCAGCTCCTTTTCCGGCGGCTCGATCGAGCGCACCACGAAGCTGCAATCGGTGCGTTTCAGGTAGACGTCGAGATGGGTGTGTCCCACGGTCAGCAGCGCCCGTGCCCCCTTGGGCAGGCTGGCGGCAGCTTCCTCGGCATTGGCGACATGCTTCCAGAACGCATATTGCGGCTCGCTCCAGGCCGGGCGCGTCAGCCGCACCAGCCGCATTTCGGCAAGCTCCGCCGCCCGCACGGCGTTGCGCTTGATCTCCTCGGCATAGGGGTGCGTGGCGTCGACCAGCCGGTCGAAGCGCTCGTTGATGATGTAGTTGCCCAGCCCATCGCCGCCGCCAAAGCCGCCGACGCGAACCTCGCCCGCCGGCAGCAACGGGTCGCTGGTGCGACCCGCCAGCGAGGTGGTCACCGCGTGGCCCATCTTGGTCAGTTGCGCGGCAAGCTGCCGAGCTTCTTCGGTCCCGCCGAGGATCAGGATCTTCATCTATGCATTTTCCCCAAGTGCAGCGCCCTGCTGGGCCGCCGCAGCGCTGCCGATACCCCCCGGTCCGGTTGCGATAACCCCATCTTAACCGCTAGCACCAAGATTTTGCAGCATAATCTTCGGGTCACAGGATGAACGGGCTGGTCATTACCGCGCCCTGCTCCGGCTCGGGCAAGACCACGCTCACGCTCGGCCTGCTGGCCGCCCTGACCCGCCGGGGCCTGGCGGTGGCGCCGGCCAAGACCGGCCCCGACTATATCGACACCACGATCCTGGCCCGCGCCGCCGTCCGTCCGGCCATCAACCTCGATCCCTGGGCGATGTCAGGCGAGCGCCTGCTTGGCCTCGCGTCAGGTCACGTCGCGGCTGCCGACCTGTTGCTGGTCGAAGGCGTCATGGGCTTGTTCGATGGGGCGGCCGATGGTCGTGGCTCCTCCGCCGACCTTGCCGCCATCCTTGGTTTGCCGGTGATCCTGGTGCTCGACGCCGAACGCCAGTCGCAGTCGATCGCGGCGCTGGCGCACGGCTTTGCCACCTGGCGCCCGGAGGTGAAAGTCGCCGGCCTGATCGTCAACCGCGCCGCCTCGACGCGCCACGAGCTGATGCTCCGCGCCGCGCTGAGCGCAGTGAATATTCCGCTGCTCGGCGTCATTCCGAAACGCGAACCCCTGGGGCTCCCCGACCGCCACCTCGGCCTGGTGCTCCCCGATGAGGTCGCCGGCTTCGACAAGGTCGTCGCTGCCGCTGCCGAAGCTGTCGAGGATTACCTCGACCTCAATCTATTCCTCGCACTGAGCTCTCCGCTCCCCTCCCCCTTGAGGGGAGGAGGAGGAGGAGGAGGAGGAGGAGGAGGAGGAGGAGGGGTGCAACTCCCACCCCTCGGCCAGCACATCGCCATCGCTCGCGACGAAGCCTTTGCCTTCCTTTATCCGCACTGGCTCGCCGATTGGCGCGAGGCCGGCGCCACGATCAGCTTCTTTTCGCCGCTCGCCGATGAGGCTCCCGACGCGACCGCCGATGCCGTCTTTCTGCCGGGCGGCTATCCGGAACTGCATGCCGGCCGTCTATCGACCGCCTTCGACTTCATCAGCGGCCTGCGCGCCGCTGCCGACAGGTCGGCGCTGATCTATGGCGAGTGCGGAGGCTTCATGGTGCTCGGCACCAGCCTGACCGACAAGGCAGGTGCGACTTACCCGATGTCGGGCCTTCTGCTGCACCAGACCCGCATCGACCGTCCCAAGCGCGTGCTCGGCTATCGCCGGCTCACCCACCAGAGCCCGCTGCCGTTCCCGTCATCGCTCAACGGGCACGAGTTCCACTATTCGTCCGCGCGCCAGACCCATGGCACGCCCTTGTTCAGCGCCACCGACGCGCTGGGTGAAGCGCTGCCGCCGATGGGCCTGGTCGAGGGGCGCGTTATGGGGTCGTATGCCCACGTGATCGATGTGGCTCCCCAGTCCTGAGGCCGGCGTCAGGCTGCAATAGCCACAGCCTACTCAGGCTTGCGGATCATGTAGGTGTCCATGATCCAGCCGTGGCGGGCCTGCGCCTCGCGGCGTTTGCTGTCGATCTCGTCCATCACCTCGGCCACTTTTCCGGCAACCAGGATTTCATCCGCTGTGCCGAGATAGGCGCCCCAGAAAACCTCGGCTTCCCCTTCGGCAAAGCGCCGGAACACCTGGTGGTTGTCGAGCATCACCACGGCGCTGCTGAGGCCGTCCGCCTCGCCTTCGCCGACCCGGCGTCCGGTGGTGATGGTCACCGCCTCGCCCACCCGGTTCAGCGTCACCTGATGCTGCGCCGCCAGCGCCTGCGGTGCCGAGATCCCGGGGATCACCTCGATGGCGATCTCCCGGCCTGCTGCCTGCATGTCGCGCAGGATACGCAGTGTCCCGTCATAGAGCGCCGGGTCGCCCCAGACCAGGAAGGCGCCAATGCTTCCGTCCGGCAGCGCGGCGAACATCCCCTCGTAGGCCGCTTCGAGCTTGTTCCGCCACTCCTCGACACTTTCGCGATAGTCTGGCGTCGCCGCCTTGCGGCGCGATGGGATGGCGAAGTCCACCAGCCGGTAGCGCGGCGCGCTGACGAACTGCTCAAGCATCGCCAGCCGGATGGCGTTGAGCCCGGCCTTCTCCTCGCCCTTGTCGGGCATGAAGAACACATCGGCGCGGTTCATCGCCTTGATCGCCTGGAGCGTGAGGTAATCCGGGTTGCCGGCCCCGATGCCGATGACGAGGATGGTGCGCATCCGTCCTCCCTATCGGATCGTTGCGTCACCGGCTAGAACCGCACCATGGCGAAATCCCTGATGTTCATGGGCACCGGGTCCGATGTCGGCAAGTCGCTGCTGGTCGCGGGCCTTTGTCGCGCCTACACAAATCGCGGGCTGCGCGTCGCGCCGTTCAAACCGCAGAACATGTCCAACAATGCCGCCGTCACCGCCGACGGCGGCGAGATCGGCCGCGCCCAGGCGCTGCAGGCCCGCGCCGCCCGGCGCGAGCCGGTGACTGCCATGAACCCGGTGCTGCTGAAGCCCGAGGGCGAGACCGGCTCGCAATTGGTGCTGCGTGGCCGGCGCATCGGCAGTTTTCCGGCCCGCCAGTACTGGAAGAAGCGTGGTGAGTTGCTCCCCGAGGTGCTCGCCGCACATGCCGAACTCGCGGCGGACGCTGACCTGGTCATCGTCGAAGGCGCCGGCAGTGCCTCCGAGGTCAATCTTCGCGCCAACGACATCGCCAATTTCGGCTTCGCCCGCGCTGCCGACCTGAAGGTGATTCTCGCCGGCGACATTCAGCGTGGCGGCGTCATCGCCGCACTGGTCGGCACCTTTGCGGTCATCGATCCCGATGACGCGGCGTTGATCGCCGCAACGCTCGTCAACAAGTTCCAGGGCGATCCTTCCCTGTTCGAAGACGGCAGGCGCTTCATCGCCGAGCGCACCGGCGTCCCGTGCCTTGGCCCGATCCCCTGGTTCGCCGATGCAGGCAAGCTGCCGGCCGAAGATGCGTTGGCGCTCGAAGCGCAGCAGAGGCCGGGGCAGGGTGCCTATCGCATCGTCGTGCCGAGACTGCCGCGCATCGCTAATTTCGACGATCTCGACCCGCTGCGGCTCGAGCCCGGCGTCAGCCTCGAAATCGTCCAGCCCGGCCGCCCGCTGCCCTATGGCGACCTGATCATCCTGCCCGGCTCCAAGGCGACGCGCAGTGATCTCGCGGCGCTGCGCGAATATGGCTGGGACATCGACATTCTCGCCCACCACCGTGCCGGGGCCCGCCTTCTCGGCCTCTGCGGCGGCTTCCAGATGCTGGGCCATACGGTGTTCGATCCCTTGGGGCTGGAGGGTGTGGTCGGCACCTCGGCCGGCCTCAACCTGCTCGACATCGACACCGTCCTCGGACCCAGCAAGGAACTGCGCGTCGAGCGGGCGACCTCGGCGCTGTCAGGCGACCCGCTCGTCGGCTACCATATGCACATGGGCGTCACCCGCGGCCGTGGCCTCGAGCGCCCGTTTGCCCTTATCGGCGAGATGACCGACGGCGCAGTGAGTCCCGATGGCACGGTGATGGGCACCTATCTCCACGGTCTCTTCGCTGCCGACGCGTTCCGCCGCAACTTCCTGGGTTCGGCTGCTGCGACTTCGACGCTGGCCTATGAGGCTGCCATCGAGGCGACCCTCGATGCCCTGGCAGAGCATCTGGAGCGGCATCTCGATCTCGATGCGCTGCTGGAGCTGGCCCGATGAACGGAACAGCGGACCTCGGTGGTGGCCTCTGATGCAAGCCCTCCTCGCTCCCCTGGCGCTGCTCCTCGAACGGCTCGTCGGCTACCCCAACAGCCTCGTCGCCCGTATTGGCCATCCGGTGATGTGGATCGGCAGGCTGATCTCGCTGCTCGAGGTCAGGCTGAACCGCGAGGCCAATCGCCGCGGCAAGGGCGTCCTGGCGCTCGTCATCCTGCTCGTTGTCACCGGGCTCATGGCGGGCGCCATCGCCTGGCTCTGCCGCCTCATCCCGTATGGCTTCATCCTCGAAGCCATCCTCGCCTCGACTTTCCTTGCGCAGAAGGCGCTCGGCGATGCGGTGCGCTTCGTCGCGGCTGCCCTGCGCCGCAGCCTGCCCGAGGGCCGCACCGCGGTCAGCCACATCGTCGGGCGCGATCCGCAATCGCTCGACGCGCCGGGCGTCGCCCGCGCCGCCATCGAGTCATTGGCCGAGTCGACCTCCGACGCTGTGGTGGCGCCGCTGTTCTGGCTCCTGCTGCTCGGCCTGCCCGGCATCGCGCTCTACAAGGCGGTGAACACCGCGGATTCGATGATCGGCCACAAGACCGAGCGCCACCTCGAGTTCGGCTGGGCCAGCGCTCGTTTCGACGACCTGTTGAACCTGATCCCCGCCCGCCTGACAGCGCTCCTGATCGCCGGCGGCGCCTTCTTCATCAAGGGGGCGCATCCCGAGACGGCCTGGTCCACGGCGCTGCGCGATGCCCGCAAGCACGAGAGCCCCAATGCCGGCTGGCCCGAAGCCGCCATGGCCGGCGCGCTCGGCTTCCGTCTCGGCGGCCCCCGCAGCTATGACGGCGAAGTGGTGGATTTGCCCAGTTTCGGCGATGGGCGGCCCGAGCTCGGGGCGGACGATATCGACCGTTCGCTGAAGCTCTACGCCATGACACTGAACCTGACGCTGGCGGTGACGGTGCTGGTTGCCCTGGTGCTGTGGCGAATAAGCTAGCTGAGAGAGACGGCCCCCTCCCATCCTCCCCCACAAGGGGGGAGGTGCCCCGCTGGTTCACTTGGCACGATCGAAGACAGAGCCTCACTCTTCACCTCCCCCCTTGTGGGGGAGGCCGGGAGGGGGCCGTCTCTCTCAGTCAGTTCAGGCCTCATGCACCCGCCGCTGCATCACGTCCGCCTCCGGCACCGAGCCCTTCAGCACCATCGGCAGCCCGGCCACCACGAAATAGGCATCGTCGCAGATCTCGGCGATCCGCTGGTGCGCCGATCCGGCAAGGTCGCGGAACATCCGCGCCATCGCATTGTCGGGCACGATCCCCAGCCCCACTTCGTTCGACACCATGATCACCCGGGCCGTGCTTGTCTCGGCCAGCGTTGCCAGCAGTTCATCCACCGCCCGCGCCACGTTCTCGTTGGCGACGATCAGGTTGGTGATCCACAGCGTCAGGCAATCGACGAGGATCGCGTCATGCAGCTTGGCCGCCTCGGCAATCGCCGCGCTCAGCCGCAGCGGCTCCTCGATGGTGGCGAAGACCTGCGCCCGCTGCTGCTTGTGGCTCTCCACCCGCTCGCGCATTTCGGCGTCGAGCGCCTGTGCCGTGGCGAGGTAGGCCGGCCGCGTTCCTGCCCGCAGCGCCAGCCGCTCGGCAAAGCCGGTCTTGCCCGAGCGTGCGCCGCCCAGCACCAGAACATGACCCATTTCCTGGCCTCCCTGTCGTCTTCCGCTGCCAGCCGCAATGCGCGTGCCGCAGCTTCGATCCATCGGCGACGGACTCTGTTCGCATGCGAGCCATGCGGCAAGCGACCTTTCCAGCCACTTTCCTTTGCTTATTCTACTTTCGTCTAGAAACCTTTGGCATTAAGGTCCGCGCCGGACTCGGGGGGCTCCTGGGTCGGCAAGCCGCTAATTGTCGTAAGGAGTGCGCGTTCGGTGCCTAGGTACTATCTCGGGGTGGATGGTGGTGGCACCAACTGCCGCATCCGCCTCGCCAACGAGAACCTCGAAACCCTGGCCGACGCCGCCGGTGGTCGCTCGAACCTGCAGATCGAAGCCGGCGAGCCGGCTTTCCGCTCTATTACCGAAGGCACCAAAGAGGTGTTCGCGAAGGCCGGCATCGATATTGCCGAGGCCCGGAACACCTACGCTTGCTTCGGCATGGCGGGCGGCCGGCTGCCCTCGGCCCGCGAGGCTTTCGAGCAGCGCCCCTGGCCCTTCGCCAGGGTGCGTGTCTACGACGATATCGATATCGCCCGCGCCGGCGCCCATGGCGGCGAAGATGGTGCGGTGATCATCGTCGGCACCGGTTCGGCTGCCATGGCCCTGGTGAATGGCCAGCGCCACCAGTGCGGCGGCTGGGGCTTCCAGATCGGCGACCAGATGTCGGGCGCCATCCTCGGTCGTGAACTGGTGCGCCGCGCGGTAGAGGCCGCCGATGGCCTGCTGCCGGCTTCGCCGCTGACCCAGGCGGTGATCGACAAGCTCGGCGGCTCGATCGATGCGGTGATGGATTGGTCGTTCCCGCAGGATCCGCGCGGGCCGATGCCCGCGGGTAATGGTGCGCCCTCGACGCTGCTTGGTCGCGCCCCCGCCGAGTTCGGTGCGCTGATCCCGCTGTTCTTCGATTTCTACGAGCAGGGCGATCCGGTGGCCAGGGAACTGATGGAGCTCGAACTGAGCTACATCGACAACTACGTGCGCTGGTTCAAGGCGCGCGGCGTGACCCGCATGGCCGCCGTCGGCGGCTTCGGCACCCGCCTCTACCCGCTGATGATCGAGCGCCACGGCGACTTCATCGTCCGTCCCGTCGACGAGCCGCTGCACGGCGCCGTCATCCTCGCCAAGCAGAACTTCGCCTGAGCAGAACTTCGTCTGAAATGAGTTGCCATGAACTACCTCGATAGGAGCTTGAAGAGCGTGTCCAGCCGTATCATCCCGGTCCAGCCCTTCGATTACGTGGTGTTCGGCGCGACCGGCGACCTGACCAAGCGCAAGCTGATCCCGGCGCTCTACCACCGCTTCAAGGATGGCCAGTTCGACGAGCAGAGCCGCATCATCGGCGTGTCGCGCAGCAAGCTGAGCGACGCCGATTTCCAGAAGCTCGCCCGCGAGTCGATCGAAACCTTCGTCGAGAAGTCCTACCAGGACAAAAAGACCATCGACCGCTTCATCGGTACCTTCTCCTACGTCCCCAACGACGTCACCGACGAGGCGCATTGGGGCGATCTGTCGAAGAACCTGCGCGAGGACCCCAAGGTGGTCCGCGCCTTCTACCTCGCCATTGCACCCGACCTGTTCGGGCCGACCTGCGAGTACATCCTCAAGAAGGGCTATTACCGGCGCGACGCCCGCGTGGTGATCGAAAAGCCGCTCGGCCACGACCTCGCCTCCTCGATCGAGATCAACGACGAAGTCTCGAAGATCTTCAGGGAAGATCAGGTCTATCGGATCGACCACTACCTCGGCAAAGAGACGGTGCAGAACCTGCTGGCGCTGCGCTTCGCCAACATCCTGTTCGAGCCGATCTGGAACTCCGCCCATATCGACCACGTGCAGATCACGGTTGCCGAGTCGGTCGGCGCCGGCACGCGCGGCTATTACGATGAAAGCGGCGCACTGCGCGACATGGTGCAGAACCACATCATCCAGCTGCTCTGCCTCGTCGCCATGGAGCCGCCGGCCTCCGATGCCGCCAACGCGCTGCGCGACGAAAAGCTCAAGGTGCTGCGCTCGCTGAAGCCGATCACCGGCGGCGATGTCGGTCGCGCCACCGTGCGTGGCCAGTATCGCGGCGGCAGCGTCGACGGCACCGCGGTCGCCAGCTACCAGGACGAACTGCCTGAGGACAAGAAGGGCTCGCGCACCGAGACCTTTGTCGCCATCAAGGCCGAGATCGAGAACTGGCGCTGGTCGGGCGTGCCGTTCTACATCCGCACCGGCAAGCGCCTTGTGTCGCGCGCCTCGGAAATCGTCATCCAGTTCCGCAACATCCCGCACTCGATGTTCGACCACGCCGAAGGGGCGCCCAAGCCCAACCGGCTGGTCATCCGCATCCAGCCCGATGAAGGCGTAAAACTGTTCCTGATGATCAAGGATCCGGGCCCAGGGGGCATGCGCCTGCGCGAAGTCCCGCTCAACCTCAGCTTCGCCGAGACCTTCGCCGAGCGCACCCCGGAAGCTTACGAGCGCCTGCTGCTCGACGTCATCCGCGGCCAGCAGACCCTGTTCATGCGCCGTGACGAACTCGAGGCCGCCTGGGAATGGGTCGATCCGATCCGCAATGGCTGGGATCTGGCGAGCGACGCCCCGCAGACCTATACCGCCGGCACCTGGGGCCCCACCGGCGCCATCGCGCTGATCGAGCGCGACGGCCGCACCTGGCACGAGGACGGGCATTGAACGCGACCCGGCGCAGCTTCGGCACCAAGGAAGACCTGGCGCTCGCCCTCGCCGAGACCGTAGCCGAACACCTCAATGACGGTATCGCCGCCCGCGGGCAGGCGGTGCTGGCCGTCTCCGGCGGCTCCACTCCGGCGCGGTTCTTCGCCGTCTTGGGCCGCCGCAAGGATATCGACTGGGAAAAGGTCACCGTGACCCTCGTCGACGAACGCTGGGTCGACGAGACCAACGATCGCTCCAACGCCCTGCTGGTCAACGAGCGCTTGTTGCAGGGGCCGGCGGCCTCGGCGCATTTCGTGCCGCTCTATTCCGGCGGCGACGCGCCGACCGACGCCGCCATCGCCCGCACCAATATCGCGGTCAACGCCCTGCCCACACCGTTCGACGCGGTGATCCTCGGCATGGGCAATGATGGCCACACCGCATCGTTCTTTCCCGGCGGCGACAACCTCGCCGCGGCGCTGACCGGCGAGGGGCCGGCCATCGCCATTCGGGCGCCGGGGGCAGGGGAGCCTCGGGTGACGCTGGTCCTCAGGCGCCTTCTCGACGCCAAGGGGCTCTATCTGCATATCGAGGGGGAGGAGAAGCTGGCGACACTGGAGAAGGCTGCGTCGGATGGTCCCGTTGAGGACATGCCGATCAGGTCTATTCTGCGTCAAAGCCAGACACCGCTGACTATCTTCTGGAGCCCCTGAGAGTAATATCTAGGGCGCTCCCCCAAGGAGCATGAAATGTCCGTCGTCAAGATCGTCCAGGAAGTCACCGACCGCATCGCGGCCCGGAGCGCCGGCTCACGTCGCGAGTATCTCGATCGTATCGAGGGGGCGCGCGTCGCGGGCGTGCACCGCGCGGCGCTCGCCTGCGGTAACCTGGCGCATGGCTTTGCCGCCTGCTCCCCCTCCGACAAGGCCAAGCTCGCCGGCTCCAAGGCCCTGAACCTCGGCATCGTCACCTCGTATAACGACATGCTGAGCGCCCATCAGCCCTACGAGACCTATCCCGAGATCATCAAGGATGCGGCTCGCCAGATCGGCGCCACGGCGCAGGTGGCGGGCGGCGTGCCGGCCATGTGCGACGGCGTCACCCAGGGCCAGCCGGGCATGGACCTTTCGCTGTTCAGCCGCGACGTCATCGCCATGGCGACGGCGATTGCCCTGAGCCACAACATGTTCGACGCCGCGGTCTATCTGGGAATCTGCGACAAGATCGTGCCCGGCCTGATGATCGGCGCCCTGACTTTCGGGCACCTGCCGGCGGTGTTCGTTCCGGCCGGCCCGATGCCCACCGGCATTTCCAACGACGAGAAGGCCAAGGTCCGCCAGCTCTATGCCGAGGGCAAGGTCGGCCGCGCCGAACTGCTGGAATCGGAAGCCAAGTCCTATCACTCGCCGGGCACCTGCACCTTCTACGGCACCGCCAATTCCAATCAGATGCTGATGGAGATCATGGGCCTGCATTTGCCGGGCGCCAGCTTCGTCAACCCCAACACGCCGTTGCGCGAGGCGCTGACCCGCGAGGCGACCAAGCGCGCCCTGTCGCTCACCGCCGAGGGCAACGACTACACCCCGATCGGCCATATCGTCGACGAGAGGGCCATCGTCAACGGCCTCGTCGGACTGCTGGCCACCGGCGGCTCCACCAACCACACCATGCACCTCGTCGCCATCGCTGCTGCGGCCGGCCTCAAGGTCACCTGGGAGGATATGTCGGACCTCTCCGGCGGCGTGCCGCTGCTGGCCCGCGTCTATCCCAACGGCATCGCCGACGTGAACCACTTCCACGCCGCCGGCGGCATGGGCTTCATGATCCGCGAACTGCTCGAAGCGGGGTACCTGCACGAAGACGTCAAGACCGTCTGGGGCGCCGGCCTCTCCGGCTACACCGTCGAAGCAAAGCTGATGGAAGACAAGCTCAGCTTCACCCCGTCGCCCGCCGTTTCCGGCAACCCCAAGGTGCTGGCGCCGGTGAAGGATGCCTTCTCCGCCAATGGCGGCCTCAAGGTGCTCTCGGGCAATCTCGGCAAGTCGGTGATCAAGGTCTCGGCGGTGAAGCCCGAGAACCGCGTCGTCGAAGCGAGGGCCCGGGTCTTTCACACCCAGGAAGGCATGCTGGCGGCCTTCAAGGCCGGCGAACTCACCGGCGACGTCATCGCCGTGGTCCGCTTCCAGGGCCCCAAGTCGGTCGGCATGCCCGAACTGCACAAGCTCACCCCGCAACTCGGCATCCTGCAGGATCGCGGCCACAAGGTCGCGCTGGTCACCGATGGCCGCATGTCCGGCGCTTCGGGCAAGATCCCGGCCGCCATCCACATGACCCCGGAAGCCAGCGATGGCGGCGCCATCGCCAAGATCCGCGACGGCGACCTGATCCGGCTCGATGCCAACGAGGGCACGCTGACCTTCATCGGCGACGAGAAGGAATTCTTCTCCCGCACCCCCGCCACCGAAGACCTCCGCCGCGAGCATTACGGCATGGGCCGCGAACTCTTCGCCGGCTTCCGCGCCCTGGTCGGCACCGCCGACCGCGGTGCCAGCGTGTTCGGCTAAGCCCGGCGCGCGGAGCGCCCTCTTGACGGCTGGGGAGAGGGCCGGGTGAGGGGCAGTCAAGCGCGCCAATTCCCAGCAGAAGTTGCCGCCACGACCGAGAAGGTCGAGGCGGCAATACGACATCTGCTGTGGACACTGTGCCACTCTGCAGCCGATGTGATCGTTGGCAGCCAGAAAATTCTTGTCCCCACTTTAATGCGCATGCACTCTCTTCACATGGGGGCCGGCGCTGATTTGCCCGGCTGAGGCGGTTGTTGCGGCAACCGATCGACAGGAGGGAAGCGTGCTTGCAAGAATAGCCATTGCCGCATTGGCATCGGTTTCGATGATCTCGAGCGCGCTGGCCTGGGATGGGGCGCGGGCCTATCATCTGCGTCCTGGTGGGGCGAGCGACATCAGCCTGGCGCTCAACTTGATCCATGCCGAGGACACCCGGCTCGGACTTGGCGATACCACGCTGGACGTGTGGGCGCTGACCCCAACCTATCGCACGACCTTCGACGTCATGGGCAATGTCGGTTTTGTGCTGATCGGCCTGCCGGTCGGCGGCATGACCTTCGATTCGTTGGCCGGTACCATCGACACGGGCATCGCGCAGGGCGATCTGGTGCTCGGGGCAGGGCTGGGGCTGGCGGGCATGCCTGCCCTCGCTCCGATGGATTACGCCATGCACAAGCCGGGCTTCCAGGCCATGGTCGAGGGCAAGCTGTTCCTTCCCACCGGTGATTACGATGCCAACCGGATGGTGAACCTGGGGCAGAACCGCTGGTCGTTCCAGGCCAGCCTGCCCATCAGCTATGCACTGGGCGACAACATGATCGATCCCGAGCTGACCACCTTCGAAATCCGCCCGGTGCTGCAGGTCTTCGGCGACAACGAGGATCCCTTCGTTGGCACCGGCGCCAGCGTGATGAGCCAGGCGCCGATCTTCGGCGTCGAAGGTCACATCACCCGCAATTTCGGCAGCAGCGTCTGGGCCGCCATTGACGGCTATTACGAGACTGGCGGTGAGACCTCCTTTGACGGCGTTGGGCAGGGCGATGGGCTGGAGACACTGGCCCTCGGCGCTACTCTCGGCCTGGTGCTCAGCCAGAATGTCGCGACACGCCTGAGCTATCGTCACCTGGTCTACTCCAACGACCCGGACCTCGCCGGGCACACCCTCGAACTCACGGCGGCTTACCTGTTCTGATCGCGCCGGGCGGCCAGCCGGCGACCAGGCGTTCAACCGCTTGGCCGTCGGCGAACGACAGGTCGCGGCGCCGCCTTGTCACGCGGACGTCTCGAAGGCAGGGTAGGCGACAGACCTCCACCAGCCAACCGGGTCCATCATGCCGTTCGCCTCGCTCTCCCGCCGCCACCTGCTGCTGCTGCTTGGCTCCACCGCCGTCCTGCCGATGCTGTCCAGTGCGGCGCATGCCCAGTCGGCGCCGGCTGCCCGGCTGATCATCCTGTCCGATCTCCATTCGGCCTATGAGCGCAGCGCCCAGCTGCTCGCGGCGGTCGCCGCCGAGCTTGCGGCGAGCCCCGCTCCGGCAGCGATCCTCATCAACGGCGACGTGTTCGAACTGGGCAACGTGGTGGCAACGCGCTCGGCGGGCGTCATCGACTGGAAGCTGCTCGAGAAGCTGTCGCGGCTCGCGCCGACCGTGCTGAACATCGGCAATCACGAGCCCGACCTGATCAACGACCTGGCACAACTGATCGCCCGAGCCCGCCGCGCCGGCCTCACCGTCGTCAGCAACATCACCGACAAGCGCACCGGCGCACCCTTCACCCAGGCCGGCTTCCAGCTCGATCTGGGCCCCATACCGGTCGCACTGGTCGGCATCGCCACACCGGCGCTGACCACCTATCCCAAGGCCTCGCGCGACCAGCTCGGCATTCCCGATCCGCTCGAGTGGGCCACCGCCAATCTCGAAGGCAACCTGCCCAAGGGCAGCCTGCACGTCGTTCTCAGCCATGCCGGTGTCGTCGCCGATCGCGGCATCCTGCCGCTCTTGTCCGATGGGTCGCTGCTGGTCGGCGGCCATGACCACCTGGTGCTCGAGCATGCCGAAGGCAACACGCGCTATGTCCACACCGGCTCGTGGAGCAGCCTCATCACCGTGGTCGATATCGGCGCCGATCGCGCCCTGTCGCTGCGCCAGGTGCAGGTCGAGCGTGATGGCGCCGCCGACGCGGAGCTGACGGCGCTGATCGGCGCCACCTTTGCCGAGCATCTCAGCCCCGAGGAACTGGCAATCGTCGGGATCAGCGAGAAGGCTCAGACCCTTGGCGAAAGCGCCCGCTTCGCTGCTGCGGCGCTGGCGGCTGCCGGGGCCGGTGATGTCGGCTTTATCGGCCACACCACGTTCGGCACCGGCTTGCCTTCGGGCGAAGTCACCAAATACGCCTTCGACGCCGTTGTCCGCTTCGATGGCAAGCTGATGCGCGCCGAGGTGGATCGCCCGACCCTCGACCAGCTGATCGCCCGCTGCAACCAGGACGGCGACATTCCGCTCAGCGCACGCACCGGCGATTTCCTCTATGCCGCACCGGTCCAGCTGGCCGACAAGGCCACCTATGCCATCGTGTGCAACGACTGGTCGGCCACCAACCAGAAATCCTATTTCGGCCGCGAGGATCTCGCCTTCACCGAAATTCCCGGCCTCAAGGTCAAGGCCACGGTGCTCAAGGCGCTGAACGCCTGACCTGTTTGCGGATCTGTCGGGCTGTTGACGAGCCGCATTCTCAGTCGTCGCCTCCCTCCCCCGCGGCGCTACGCGCCGCTAGGAGGGGAGGGATTGAGGGAGGGGGTGGTCCTGTGATCACCGATGGCCCCCCACCCTCAAGAGGGAGGGGAGCAGAAGACCGCGAGCCCTAAGCCGTCTCCAGCTTCTCCCGCACGCTGTCGCGCATCCTCGCCATGCGTTGCTGCATCTCGATCACCCCATCGAGATCCTCGCCGCTGGCCAGTGCCAGCTCCACCGCGGCCAGCTGTCCATCGGCCTTCAGCGCCAGCCCGGCCTCGGTGATTTCGACATCGAGCACCCGTTCGTCATCCTTGTTGCGCATGCGCTTCACCAGCCCGGCCGCCTCGAGCTTCTTGAGCAGCGGCGTCAGCGTGTTCGATTCCAGCATCACCAGGTCAGTCAGGGCCTTCATCGTGATCCTGCCGTTTTCCCACAGCACCATCATCACCACGAATTGCGGGTAGGTGAGGCCGAGCCTGTCCAGCATCGGTCGGTAGAACCGGCTGAAGGCGTGGCTCAGCGAGTAGGCTGAAAAGCACAGCAGCACGTCGAGCTTCAGCTGCTCGGCAATCTGTTTCTTGTCCATCGAATGTCTCCAGTCGTGCCTTCTATATAGAGCGCATGCGATCTAATCGCAAGCGACTGATGCATGGCAGCCATGCGGCGCTGTGCATTGTCCGAAATTCGATCGCATGCGATTTAATCGTCATCGCAATGACGCGACAGAAGCTTTCAAACGGGAGATTGAAATGACCACCAACCTCGAAACCTCGGCCGCCCTTGCCGCCGCCAACGCTGCAAAGACCAAGACCGCACTGTTCATCACCGGCGCCTGGATGCACACCTCGAGCTGGGACAAGCTGCGCTCGGTGTTCGAAGCCGCCGGCTACAGGACGCTGGCCCCGGCCTGGCCCTATCTCGAAGGCAACCCTGCCGACCTCCGTGCCAACCCGGATAAGCGGCTGGGGACCCTGACCTTCGGCAAGATCGTCGATCACTACGCTTCGATCATCGATGGCCTCGACGAACAGCCGGTGATTATCGGCCACTCGATGGGTGGCCTCATCACGCAGCTGTTGCTGGATCGCGGCTATGGTGTCGCCGGCATCGCCATGGACCCCGGCCCGATCGCCGGCGCGCTGCCCGGTCCGGTTTCGCTGCTCGCCGCCTTGCCGCCGATCTTCGCCGGCCCCGGCACCAGCCAAACCATCACCCGCGAGGGCTTTGCCAAGAGCTTCGCCAACACGCTGGATGCTGCCGACCAGCAGGTCGCCTACGACGACTATGTCGTGCCCACCCCGACCAACATCTTCTACCAGGCGGCCGGCATGTTCGGCACCGGGGTGAAGGCAAAGCAGAGGAAGCAGCCGCTGCTGGTGATCTCGGCCGAGCATGACCGGACCGTCACCCCATATCTCGCCAAGGCGATCTTCAACATCCAGAAGAAGGCCCCGGCCCGCACCGATTTCCACCAGTTCGCCGATCGCTCGCACTTCCTCGCCGGCGAGAAGGGCTGGGAAGAAGTCGCCCACTACGCCCTCGACTGGGCCAACGAGGTAACGGCGGCTGCCGCGATCCACTGAGGGCAGGTTTCTCGTATCCTCCCCCGCATGTCGGGGGAGGGGGACCTCCATGCCGCAGACCGGGGCCGCACCTCCACCATTCCCCCATGCCCGGGAATCTCGTACCCATCGTGATACGTCCTGAGGGGAGGGGAAGTTGATCCGCCGGACCATCCGCATTGCCGTTGCCGGGGTGGCGCTTGCCGCCCTCGCTGCCTGTTCCTCGATCCCCATCGGCACCGCCTCCAAGCTGCGCGGCCTCGACTACCTCAACGACGACGTCGCCAACCTTCTGCTTGCCCTCGACCTGCCGCCCTCACTCGAGCCGGTGCAGGGGGCCTCGACTATCAGCTTCGACATCACCACGCCCTCGAGCGGCGAGCGCCGCATCAAGGCAACGCTGATTGCCGCTGACGCCGATGATCTCGCCGGCACGCTCCCGCCCCCTTCGGGCGAGCGCAACTACTACCTGTTCGGCTTTTCCGATGCCGACAAGCAGGCCATCCGCGAGGCCCAGGCCTGGGCCAAGACCCTGCCGGCCGGCAATAATGCCCTCTCCATCTCGCTGTCGCCGCGGCTCTGCCGCACCGAGCCGGTCGATCCGGCCAAAACCACCATCTCCGCTCTCGTGGCACTGCCCGGCGCCCCGGGCCTCGCTCCGCTGCTGAGCAATCAGCCGCTCTCGAGCGTTCTCGCCAGCGCCCCGATCAAGGATGTTCCGCCCTGCGCCGGCCATTCCGGCTAGGCGTCGGAGGGCAGGCGTATCGCCTCGCTGGTGCGCGTCGGGTCGAACAACCGCCGTGCCGCCGTGGCAGCGGTTTGGGCGTAGCTGGGATCGCCATGGATCAGGATCAGCGCCATGGCGCCCTCGATCAGCACGAACAGCTCTTTTGCCCGCTCGCCCGGATGTTCGAGACCAGCCGCCGCCAGCACCTCGGTGAGGTAATGCTGCAGCGCCGCCTTGTGCTTGTGCGCGATCGTCCGCGCCGGATGCCCGGGCAGGTCGGCGAGTTCCATGGCGAGCCGCGTGAACCCCGAACCGGCCCAGTGCGGCGTTGCCGACCACTCGACGAGCTTGTCGAACAGCACGTCGACGATCTGCCTTGGCGTGCCTGACAGTCTGACCCCATAGGGGTCTGCATTTGCGAAGACCTCGTCGTGCTGCGCCAGCAGCACGGCCGCCAGCAGGGCATCCTTGCTCTCGAAGTGGTGGTACAGCGTGCGTTTGGTGACGTGGCTGGCGGCGGCGATCTCGTCGATGCCGGCGCGGAAGAATCCGCTCCTGCGGAAGAGCCGATGGGCCTCGCGCAGGATCTTCTGGCGGGTGTCGCGCGCTGAGCGGGGCATGCGCCGATGCTAGCGCTTCGCAAAGTATACCCGCTAGTGAATTTACATTCCCCGCTTCCGGTCGGATCGATGCGGGCACCAAATGGAGGTGCCGCCATGGATGCGCTTGTGGATGGACGACAGCACCGGACCTCGCGTGCCGGGCGATCGGCGCGCGCACCCGCGTCGATGCGGGCCATGACCTGTATCGAGGATCTGCGCCAGGCCGCCCGCCGGCGCGTGCCGCGCGCCTTCTTCGGCTACGCCGAGGCGGGCTCCTACACCGAGCAGACGCTCGCCGCCAATCGTTCCGACCTCGAGCGCATCAGGCTGCGCCAGCGGGTGCTCGTCGATATCTCGCGCCGCAGCACCAGCTCGACGCTCTTGGGCGAGCGCGTGGGGCTGCCGATTGCGCTCGCCCCTATCGGGTTGGGCGGGCTGCAATGGGGCGATGGCGAGATACTCGCCTGTCGCGCCGCCCAGGCCGCCGGCATCCCCTATACCCTCGGCACGCTGTCGATCTGCTCGATCGAGGATGTTGCTGCGGCCGTCGAGAAACCCTTCTGGTTCCAGCTCTACGTCATGAAGGATCGTGGCTTCGCCCGTGCGCTGATCGAGCGGGCCATTGCCGCCCGCTGCAGCGCCCTGGTGCTCACCGTCGACCTGCAGGTGCTCGGGCAGCGCCATGCCGATATCAGGAATGGCCTGTCCGTACCGCCGGCGCTGAAGCTGGGCAACCTCATCGACATGGTTACCAAGCCGCGCTGGGCTCTCGGCATGCTCGCCGCGCGGCGCCGGACCTTCGGCAATCTCGCCGGTTTCGTGCGTGGCGAGGCGCGGGTCAAGGCGCTCGCCGAATGGATCGCGCACCAGTTCGACGAAACGCTGAGCTGGAAAGACGTCGAATGGATCCGCGGCATCTGGCCGGGCAAGCTCATCATCAAAGGCATTCTCGATGTCGAGGATGCGCACGCCGCCAGCGATGTCGGCGCCTCCGCGATCGTCGTCTCGAACCATGGCGGGCGCCAGATGGATGGGGCGTCGTCATCGATCTCGATCCTCCCGGGCATCGCCGATGCCGTCGGTTCCGATCTCGAAGTGCTGTTCGATGGCGGGATCCGTTCGGGCCAGGACGTGCTGCGCGCCATCGCGCTGGGCGCCCGCGGCTGTCTGGTCGGCCGGGCCTATATCTACGGCCTCGGGGCCGGCGGCGAGGCGGGCGTCAGCCGAGCCATCGAGATCATCCGCCGGGAGCTCGACGTCACCATGGGTTTAGCCGGGCTGAACAGCGTCGCCGAGATCGGTCGCCACTGCCTGGTCGACTAGCGCAGGTGGAAGTTGCGGGGGCAGCTCGAAGCGCGACAGAGCCGTCATGGGACGACGATTTCCGATCCGGTCTTCACCCGGTCGAGCGCCACCAGTGTGCGGAAACTCGCCACGGCGTCGTTCTGTGCAAACAACCGGCGCGTCGTCGCCTCATAGCTCACCATGTCGGGGGAGACGATGATCAGCATGAAGCTGGTCCCACCCGTCACGTAGTAGCATTGCTGCACTTCCGGGGCGGCGCGGAACAGCGCCTTGGCGGCATCCACCGTCTGCGATCGTTCGTTGGCGAGGTGCAACTCGACAATGGCCGTGATCCCCATTTCGACGGCGCGCGGATCGAGCACGGCGACGTTCTTTTCGATCACTCCCGCGGCCTCCATCGCCGCGATCCGCCGCTGCACCGCCGCTGCCGACAGGTTGACGGCCTCGGCGATGCTGCGCTGCGGCATCTTGTTGTCGCGCTGCACGATCCTCAGGATCGCGCGATCGAAACTGTCGAGCTTGCGGCTCGCTGCTCTGGCATGGGTCATGGGTGAGTTTTTGTTGCATTCGAGGGCACAATCAAGAGCGCAACGCTCACCCTGGCGGTGATATCCCTCGCCGCGATCCCTCGTGAGGCCAGCTTGAGCACCATCACCGCCACGCCGTCTGCCGCCTACCGGACCTATCTCGGCCTCGCCTTCGGCGTCGCCGCCGGCGCGCTGTGGGGGCTGGTATTCCTTGCCCCCGAACTGGTGCATAGCTTCAGCCCGCTGGAGCTCGCTGCCGGGCGCTACCTCGCCTATGGCGTCATCTCCGTCATGCTCATCCTGCCGCGCTGGCGGGCGCTGCGCGCGGCACTGCACCCCCGCGACTGGCTGTCGCTGGCCTGGCTCGCCCTTGCCGGCAACACGCTCTACTACGTTCTCGTCGCCGCGGCGGTGCAGCTGGGCAGCGTTGCCATGGCCTCGCTGGTGGTCGGGTTCCTGCCCGTCACCGTCACCCTCATCGGCAGCCGCGATCGCGGCGCGGTCCCCTTCCGTGCTCTGCTGCCCTCGCTGCTGCTCTGCGCCGCCGGGGCGCTCAGCATTGGCTGGCAGGCCGTCGCGGCGACAACCGGCGGCACCGCACTGCTGGGCCTCGTCTGCGCCTTCGGGGCGCTCGCCTCGTGGACCGCCTATGCCGTCGGCAACAGCCGCTGCCTCGCCCGGCTGCCGCATCTGTCGGCCCATGACTGGAGCCTGCTGACCGGTGTCGTCACCGGCGCTCAGGCCCTGCTGCTGGTGCCGCTCATCGCCGTTGTCCAGCCGGTGCAGCACGCGGCTGCCGAGTGGTTGCAGTTCGCCGGGGTCTCGATCGGCGTTGCCGTGCTGGCGTCGATCTGCGGCAATGCGCTGTGGAACCGCATGAGCCGGCTGCTGCCGCTCACCCTGGTCGGCCAGATGATCGTCTTCGAGACCGTGTTCGCGCTGCTCTATGGCTTCCTGTGGGAGCAGCGCTGGCCGCAGGTCTCCGAAGTGCTTGCCTTCATCTTCGTGCTGGCCGGCGTGATCTCGTGCCTCAGGGCGCACCGCAGCCACGCCGCGCCGGCCACCCATCCGGACGCCGTAAGTGACGGCCCGGCGGCGGGCTGACCCGCCGCCGGCCTCGTTCCAGACTAGTCGAGCACGACGATCGCTTCGACTTCGAACAGCATCGGATCGACCGCCAGCTTGGGCACCGGCACGAGGGTCTGCGCCGGCAACGTCTCGCCGAACATCGCCGTGACGCTTTCGGTCAGCACGCCGAGCTTCGACATATCGTGGTCGACCACGAAAACCGTGAGCTTGGCCACCTGTTCCGGCTTGGCGCCGATGCCCGCCAGCGCCGCGCCGAGATTGGCATAGGCCTGCTTCACCTGAGCAGCGAAATCGGCTGACAGGCCGCCGGTGCTGTCCTGCCCGCCCTGGCCCGAAATATAGGCTACCCTCGCCCCTGCCGGCACGATCACCGCCGTGCTGTAGCCATTCGGCGTCGGGTCGAACAGGTTGGGCGGATTGACGATGCTGAGGCGCGGCTCGTCTGCCCTCGTCGCGGTGGAAACGCCTGCGGTCATGATGATCATTCCTCCGAAAAGCAGCCGTGTGAAGGTGCGTGACATGATGGTTCTCTCGGCGCCGCGCCCCCTGGATGGGGCGCGCGGTCGGTTCGGTTGCATGGGTGTTCAGCTACGCCATACGTCTGAATCGTACAGTGTACGAGAACTGGCATAGTACGATGTACGAGTCAATTGGGTCGGGGGGTCGACATTTGCCACCCACCTGGCCTAGATCGATCGTCAGCGAGGACCATATGCCAGTCAGACCCAGCGGCGCGCCGGCCAAGCGATCTCGAAAGCCAGGCGCGGGTGCAGCTGCTGGCGAGCAACCGCTTTCGCTCGAACGCATCGTCGCCACCGCGGTGGAACTGCTCGACAGCCATGGCGCCGACAGCCTGTCGATGCGCCGGCTGGCCGATCGCCTGGGGGCCGGCGCGATGAGCCTCTACTGGCATGTCGACAGCAAGGAGCAGGTGTTCGACCTGGCGCTCGACGCCGTCCTTGCCTACGCCCCGCCGACACCGGCCGGACCCCGCGACTGGCGCGCCGACGCCGTGCTGATGCTCGAGGACTGGCGCGCCGCGATGCTGCGCCACCCCTGGTCGGCCGCTCTGCTGCCGCGCCGCGCCCTTGGTCCGAGCATGCTGGGGCGGCTGGAACTGCTCAGCCAGACCCTGTCGCGCGCCGGCGTCGCCGACGCCGACCTGAACGTCGCGATCTGGTCGGTGTGGAACTATGTGATGGGCGCCACCATCACGCGCGGCAGTTTCGATCGTTCCGCCGACGATCTCGCCGCGGCGCAGCAGCAGCTCGCCGAACTGAGCGGCCGCTACCCCACCATCGACCGCTCGCGTCTGCTGCTCGACAGCGATTGGGACGGCGCATTCAGGAAGGGCCTCGATCTTCTGCTCGACGGCCTCACGCCGGGGCGTTGAAACTCGGCGGCGCAGCGAACCTGAAGGATCGCGGCGCGCCTCAGGTGATCAGCAGTCCCTGCCGATCCGCGATCGAGATCGTCGCCCGCGTTCCGGCATTGAACTCGAGAAAGTCGGCCTCGACCCCGTCGCTGAAGATGACTCCATGTTCGGCCATCTCCGAGGCGATCGCCATCGACGTATCGCCGTCGATGCGCCCTGCCACCAGCGACGTGCCGGTGGTGCGGCTGGGAAACGGCTCGCGGACGAAATAGTGGAGGAACGTCGCGTCCCAGGCGAATTGCGGTTCGATCGGTAAAGCTTCGACCCCAAACGCCGTTGCTGCGCCCGACCAGCCGGCGTAGAGGCTCCTGAGCCAGCCGGTCGAGCCCATGCCGGTCGACACGATGATGCCGCTCGACGACTGCCGTTCGCGCACCCCTCCAATGCTGAGTTCGTAGCGTGCCGAAACGTGGCTGCGCGGCCCGATGAACAGGTCGTTGACCGCATAGAGCGACGCTCCGGTATTGAGCGTTGCGCGGGCCATCGTCACGGCGCTGAGGTTGCGCCTGCCTGCCAGTGCTTCGGGGACGACCTTGCGCAGGTCGCCGGGCCGGAACGGCAGCAGGACACCATCCCAGCGCGTCGGGTCGGGGTTCACTCCCATCACCTGCTGGCCGTCTAGGTATTTCAGCGTGTTTGCCACCAGCCCGTCCTGTCCGAGGACGACGATGAGGTCGTCGTCCCCGAAAATGAAGCTGCTGAGGTAGCGGCGGTCGACCTTCTGCAGGCGCCCGGACGGGCGCAAACCCTGCTCGGCCTCCAGTACCGCGGCGCGATACTGCTGCTGTTCGCGGAGGTAATCTCCAAAGTCACCGCCCAGGTGCTCCACATAGAACTGCGCCTGCTGCACCGTATTGAACCGGGCGACCAACTCGTCGAGCCGGGTTGGCCGCACGATCAGGATGATCTTTCGATCCTCGCTCCTTGCCATGGCGGTCACGCTCCGTCCCGCGTCGAGATGATCTCCTTGAGCAGGTCCGGTGTCACGTTGAGCTGGCCGATCTTGGCGGCATTGTCCGCCAGGTCCCGGAAAGCCAGAGCCATCAGCTGGCCGGGTTCCATCCCCACCGAGGCGAGCGCCTGCAACAGCTTTGGATCGGCGCCGCCGAACGCCGCCATCATCGTCTGCAAGCCGTAAGCCTTGGCATCGGCCTCTTCGCGCGCGTTGATCGAGGCGAGCCCGACCAGCTCCTTGTTCTGCTGCTCGAGGCCGATCCTGCCGGTCATCTCCTCGCTCCGGATCTGCAGCCGGCGTTCCTGTACGCTGCGTTCGGCCTCCATCTGAGCTTCGCGGACCTGGCGCTTCTTGTTCTCGACGGCGATCTCGGTTGCCAGCTCGTTTTCGCGGATGGTGCGTTCATGCTCCACTGCCGCGTTGCGCCGCGCGTAGATCGCCTCGTCGGCCCGCCGCAGCAGGGCTTCGCGGGCTTCTGCCTCCAGCGCCTTGGCCGTTTCGGCCTTTGGCTTGACCGCCAGCAACGATAGGCCAAGTACCTCGAGCCCGAGCGCGCCCAGTGTCGGGCGATCCCGCAACTGCTGGCCGACCCGCTGCACCAGTGTCTCGCCCGAGCTGAGTACGTCCTTGAGGGGCAGCGTCCGCACCTCGGCGCGCATCACCACCTGAACCTCGTCGATCAGCCGCTGGCTCAGCTTGCTGGGATCTTCCGAGGCATAGTTGTGCTTCTGGTCCAGCGTGAAGTTGAGCAATGCGGCTGTCCGCTGTGGATCGGTTATCCGGAACGTGACCTGGCCCTGAACCGTCACTTCCTGGAAATCCGCGGTGACCTCCGGGAAGATGAAGGGCTCGTTGACGCTTGCAGTCGGCACCACCACCACCGAGGTCGAGGGTGCGAAGTACCAGAACGCCTGTCCCGAGCCCTCCCGCACCGGCCGTCCGTTCCGGTACTGGATCACATACTGCGTCGGCTCGGTCTTGATGTAGCGGAACCCAAACATCTGCTTCTCCTGTCGTCGCCACCTGGTGACGACAAGAAGATAGCCACTTAGTGTGAAAAGTCAACTAAGTTAGTTGTAGCTTAACACTAAGACGCCTCAATGCTACCATCCAGCCATGAGAGCCCCTGACGATTCCGAGTTCCTCCGGCCGATTGCTTCGGTCGACATGGTCATCTTTGCCCAGTCCGACACGGGCCTGAATGTGCTCCTGACCCGCCGGGCCAACGCACCGTTCGCCGGCGAGTGGGCTCTGCCTGGTGGCTTCGTCCATGCCGATTCCGACCCCGATCTCGAGGCTGCCGCGCGCCGCGTCCTCAAGGACAAGACCGGCATCGAAACGCCCTACCTCGAACAGCTGGCGACCTTCGGAGGGGCGAGGCGGGATCCACGCGGCTGGAGCCTCAGCGTCGCCTACATGGCGTTGATCGTCGCCGACGGCGTGACCCTGCGCGGCGGTGCCGGTGCCATCGAGGCGCAATGGTTTGCCGCCGACACCGACACGGCGCTGGCCTTCGATCACCGCAGCATCCTCGATGCGTCGCTCGCCCGGTTGCGCAGCAAGGTCGAATACTCGACCCTGCCGGCGCATCTGCTTCCCGAAGCCTTCACGCTCGGCGAGTTGCAAGCCACCTATGAGGGGATACTTGGCCGCGTGCTGGAAAAATCGGCCTTCCGCAAGCGCATCGCCGAGGCAGATTTCGTCGAACCGATCGAGGGGGAGATGCGTCGGGCCAGCAATCGCCCGGCCCAGTTGTACCGCCTGAAGCGCGCCAGGCACACGACGCTGTTCGATCGCACGCTGTAGCTAGAACCCGCCGCCGGTCTTGAAGCCGCCGCTGGTGCGGTTGCCGCTGGAGCCGGTGCGGGGGCGCGAGAAGCCGCCGCCGCTGCCACCACCGCCGGAACCGCCGCCGCCGAAGCCACCACCACCGCCGCCCGGGAGCCGGCCCCAGCTACCGCCGAAGCCGCCGTCGCGGCGCCCGCCGCTGGCGCCGCCGCCAAAGCTTGAATCCGGCCAGCTGAAGCCGCCGCCGCTGCTGCCGCCACCCCAGGGCGAATCCTGTCGCTGCTGTTGCTGCGGCTGCACTCCGCCCTGCCAGTTCTGGCTGCGCCGCCACTGGCCCCAGTAATCGGCTGCCGTAATGCCGCCGCGCAGAAAGTCATTGAGCAGGTCGCCGACCAGCTTGTCCTCGCGGAAGGTCGAGCGCGGGTTGTCGAAATTCTGCTTCTTGAACTCGTACTGGATATCCTCGAGTTCGCGCCGCCGCGCCGCCAGGGTCTTCAGCCGGGCCTTCTGTTCACGGCTGTCGCCGTCTTCTTCGGCGGCGCGCTGCCGCGATTCGTCGATCTGCTTGACGATGGTGTCGTCCTGCCCGGTCTCGGTGGCGCGCGCCTCGGCGAGCAGGGTCTGGATATCCTCGCGACCCAGCGCTTCGGCCAGCCCGCTCACCGCCGCGCTGAACGCCGGGTCGCTCCCCTGCGCCAGCTCGCGCTGGGCCCGGGCGCGCTCGTCACGCTTGTCCTCGGCCGCGACCATCTCCTGGTCGATCGCGGCGATCCGCGCTTCGGCCTTTTCCAGCAGCTCGCGGGTCGGCCGGCCGCCGGCCGCGTCCACCGCCGCCTTTTCCAGCTTGGTCACTTCCTCGCCTGCAGCCGTTGCGATCTGCTGCTGGCGGTCGGCGTGCTCGCGCAGCCGCATCGGGATTTCGTTGAGCATGGCGAAATTCGCCCGCGCCTCGGGGAAGCCCACAAGCCCGGCGATCAGCCCATCGAAATACTGGATGAGGTTGTTCTCGCGGTAGTTCTTGGTGCCGAAGCCACGCTCCCACAGATACATGAACAGCGGATCGTCGCGGTAAGGCTTGCCCTTGAGCTCGCGATCGGTTTCGGCCTGCTGGGTCTTGCGCAGGCTCTCTTCGGCGACATGGGCCAGCTGTTCGGCAGCCTTGCGCTTTTCCGCATATTCGGGGTTCTTTACCGCCTCCACCGCGACGCGGTCGGCCAGGCTCTTCAGCTCGGCCTGCGCCTTGTCGGCTGCGGCGGCCTGCTCGGTGCGCTCCTTGGCCAGCGCGGCGATCTGCTTGTCGAGCCCCTTGAGTTCGCCCTCCGCCGCGCTCAGTTCGGCGCCATGCCGGCTCAGCATCTCGCGCGCCTTGATCTCGGCCTGGCTCAACCGGCCGGCGAGCGCCGCCTGGGTGGTCGGGTCCAGCCGCACTTCCGCCAGTTGCCGCAGCAGCTCGCTCTCGGTCTCCTTGAACTTGGTGACCAGCTCGGCCGAACGGGCGAGCCGCTTGGCGATCTCGTCCTCCTCGCGGCGGATGTCGCGCAACGCCTCGTCGAGGGAACGCAGGGCCTCGGGTCCGGAAAGGCTCATGAGAGAACCCGCACTAGCGTCGATGTGTAGGTTCTCACCACCGTGTCACCGCTCCGCCCAGCACCGGCATGACATAGTCGACGTCGAGGAAACCGTATTCCTTCACACCCAGAACGTTGCGTTGCAGGATGCCGTCGTCTTTCTTGTCGTTCTCTACCGCCCGGTAAGTGCTTTCGGGCACCCGCACGCCCCAGATCGAAACATTCTCGGTCTGGCCGTTTTCCTCGTTGACAACAGGCAGCGTCAGCGGCTTGCCGTCGCTGCCCACCGCTTCAACCACCACGTAATAGTTGGTGGCCGCCGTGTTGATCTCGGGGAAGGTCCAGAACCCGGTCTTCTGCCCCTCACGGTTGACGATCTTGAGCTGGTATTCCTGCCGGAGCTGGTCGCGCAGTCCGGTCAGCGAGGCGATCGCCTGCTCGGCGCCCGCCCGGTTGCCTTCAGCCGCAGCGGTCTTGCCGCGCCCGCGCATCTGCTCGGCCTGGGTGACCGCCTGCTGCACCTTGGTTTCTTCGAAGATCGACTGGTACAGCGCATCCATCTCGGCCGGCAGCTTCTCGCTGAGCTCGATCCGGGCGCCTTCCACCTGGGCCGCCTGGTATGGGCGATAGGCGAAGAAGTAACCGCCGAGCCCGACCACCAGCACCAGCGCGATCGCCAGGGCCGCCGGGCCCCATTTCTTGCGCCCGACATAGAGCCTGGCGAGGCTGACCCCGAGGCTCGGCTTGGGCGGCGTATAGACGAAGCGGCTCTCGTCGAGCGCCTTGACGCCCTCCATCAGCACCGCATCGGTCACCTCGATGCCCTGCTGGTGATAGATCTCGCGCAACTTGTCGATCAGCTGCTTCTCGCGGGCATCGCCCGCGAGTTCGCGTTCCACCAGGTCCTGCCGGTGACGGAGCGTGTCGACCACGTCCATCGCCAGCATTACCTCGTCGAGCGGGGCCTTGTCGGCAGTCGCCGTCGTCGTGCTCATGTTCGAGCCCGTTCGCGCTCCAAATCAGGCCTTCTTTTCTTCGAGGATCAGCGCGTTGCCGTCCGCGGCCAACTGGGCCAGACGGCGCTTGCCGTCCTCGACCGCATCGCGGATCTCGGCTGAGTTCTTGGTCGCCGCCACGCGCATCTCGTTGATGATGACGCGCGACTTCTCCTGGAACGTCACCACCGAGTCGACCAGCTTCTTGACCGCGTCGGCGCGGATCGTCGGGCCGTAGCCGGCCTTCACCGCCGCTTCGCCCACCCGGTCGCCGATCTCCGAGAGCGTCTCGAGGCTCTTGGACATGCCTTCCTTCATGGCGTTCAACGTTTCGGTCGATTCGTGCAGGCCGAACAGCCCGGTGAACGAGGCGCTGAGCGCTGTGAACACGGTCTCGTTGGTCGAAAAGAACGAAATCGCCTGCTGGTAGACCCGCTCCTTGGCCTGCGTGGTCTGCATCAGCCGCGCCATCACCACTTCCGAGGTGGAGTAGGAGATGGTCAGGTTGTCGCTCAGGTCCTTGGCGATCTGGTACCGGCGCTCCTCGTTCTGCAGGTCGCGCAGCTTCTCGTCGCGGTCCATCTCCAGCTTGGCGCGATCGGCCGGCGTGCCTTCGGTGAAGGCCGCCAGCGCATCGCCAGCCGCCTTGAGGATGTTCTTCTTGTCGTCGAGTTTCTTGGTCGCGACATCGAGCAGTTCCAGCGCCATCACTTCGGACTGCTTCAGCGCGCCGCGGAAATCGCGATAGGCCTCGAGGATGGTGTGCTCGCGGTCGACCTGGTTCTTGGTCTCCTTGGAGACGTCGAGATAGGTGTTGCGGATCTTGTCGAAGCGCGAGGCGATGTCGCCGCGGCTGACCTTCATCCAGACGTTGGAGATCCGCTCCATCAGGTCGAGCTTGCCGTCGTCCAGCTGATCCACCATGGCCTTGGCGTCGTCGCGGATCGAGTTGAAGCCGTTGGTGATGTCCTCGTAGCGCTCGCCGACATTCATCGCCGCGACCTGGCTGCGCACCACTTCGTTGAAGGCGCTCGCCTGGGTCAGCGTGCGGCCGATCAGGATGACCTTGTTCTCGTCGAGCTCGGTGATCTCGTTGAGCAGTCCGGTGATCGGCTGCTCGCCGGCCTGCTCCGGCCAAATGCCGAGCTGCTTGATCGCCCCCATCGCCTTGTCGAGATACTGCAGGGGCTTTTCCATCACTTCAGTGGCCATTTGGATGCGTTTCCCTCTATCGGTCACCTTGGGGTGACATGATTCACGTTCTCGGCGTCAGTTGCCAATGTTGCTTATATCGGCCACGCCTGTTTTGCGCGATATGGTGCTTAAAAGCCTCACGAAAAGAGCCCGCCGAGAAGTTTGCGGCAACCGTTGCAGCGCTGCCGCGGTTGTCCATTGCCGTCCCACGCACTAGCTTGGTTTCAGACGGCACAATGGCGAGGAAATGACGGCATGGAATTCGGCGGCAGGTACCTGGTTTCGGCTCCGCGGCTCGAGGTGTGGCAGGCGCTCAACGACACCCAGGTGCTCAAGGCGATCATCCCCGGCTGCCGCCGCATCGACTGGACCGGCGAGAGCACGCTCGAACTGGAGATCGAGGTCAATCTGGGGCTGATGCAGCCGGTGTTTTCGGGCGACCTGGAGCTGCGCAACATCGTCCCCGCCCAGAGCTATACCCTCGCCGGCAAAGGCCGCGGCGGTCTGCTCGGCAAGGCCGAAGCCGCCGCCGACATTGTCCTCTCCGATGCCGGTGCGCACACCGAGCTGGTGTTCACCGCCAATGGCGGCGCCGATGGCGGCATCATGAAGCTGGGCAAGTCGCTGATCGGCAGCTCCGCCCAGAAGATCATCGACGGTTTCTTCGTGCGCTTCGGTGAGGCGATGGGCGTCGAGGTGAAACCGGTCGCGGGCTGATCCTGCCTCGGGCGCGGCCGGGCAGGGGGATCGAAGCCTTGGTCCCCGCCGACATAAACCTTCTCCGCACGATTTTTGCCCACTTGGTCAAAATCTGTGCTGCCGCCTCTTGCAGAGCGCCGGTTTGCAGGATTGTATTCGTTCCCAACGCGCCGGGCTGTCAGGGCGGCATGTGCCGTTGCCGGACGCGATACAGGGAGACTGATCCATGAACTATTTTTCGAAGCGCATCACTGCGCTCGCGGCTGGCGTGGCGCTGTCGGTGCTCGCCGCTGGTGCGGCGCTGGCTGATCCGGCTGTCATTTACGACCTGGGCGGCAAGTTCGACAAATCCTTCAACGAGGCGGCCTATAACGGCGCCGAGGCCTGGAAGAAGGCCACCGGCGGCAGCTTCACCGATCTCGAACTGCAGAACGACGCCCAGCGCGAGCAGGCGCTGCGCCGCTTCGCCTCGCAGGGCGCCAACCCGATCGTGATGGCCGGCTTCTCCTGGGGCACCGCGCTGACCACCGTCGCCGCCGAGTTCCCGGACACCCACTTCGTGGTGATCGACGCCGTCGTCGATGCGCCGAACGTGCAGTCGATCATCTTCGACGAGCACACCGGCTCGTTCCTCGTCGGCGCCATCGCGGCGCTGAAGTCGACCACCGGCACCGTCGGTTTCGTCGGCGGCATGGACGTGCCGATCATTCACAAGTTCTATTGCGGCTACGCCCAGGGCGCCAAGGCGGCCAACCCCAACGTCAAGATCATCGAGAACTACACCGGCACCACGCCTGCCGCCTGGAACGATCCGGTCACCGCCGGTGAGCTCACCAAGGCGCAGTTCGATGCCGGCGCCGACGTGGTCTTCGCCGCCGCCGGCGGTTCGGGCCTCGGCGTGCTGCAGGCCGCGGCCGATGCGGGCAAGTTCTCGATCGGCGTCGACAGCAACCAGAACTACCTGCACCCCGGCTCGG
>VFQP010000482.1_pt1 | contig 120104 bp, 92 predicted proteins | sample 3512351 | NCBI WGS metagenome assembly VFQP01 (sample SAMN10412372, study PRJNA504923) | tailings metagenome | isolation source: Relicate 1 Philex TSF1 revegetated site | place: Philippines: Tuba, Benguet | collected 2017-08-29
GGTAAAATCGCTACCGCTTTGTGCATTTACATCTTTTTCAACTCTTGATTCGCATTAGTAATAAATTCCATTTGACATGAGCAAAAAATATAATGCTGCCCTTATTTTTATATTTATTACTCTATTGATTGACGTCATAGGGATTGGAATTATTTTGCCGGTTGTTCCTCGACTTATTCAAGATTTGACAGGTGAAGGAATCTCAAATGCTGCTCTTTACGGAGGTTGGCTTATGTTTGTTTATTCTATCATGCAGTTTATTTTTTCGCCTATTTTAGGGGGATTAAGTGATCAGTATGGGCGTCGTCCTATCTTGCTAGGTTCTTTGTTGGGTTTTGGATTAGACTATCTTTTTTGTGCATTTTCGACTAATATAGGATGGCTATTTTTGGCTCGTATAATTGCAGGGATTTTTGGGGCTAGTTTTACTACTGCGGGAGCCTATATCGCTGATGTGAGTTCTCCCGAAAAACGAGCTCAAAATTTTGGACTTATTGGAGCAGCCTTTGGCCTAGGCTTTATTCTAGGGCCTATGATAGGAGGATTGTTGGGCCAATATGGTCCCCATGTTCCTTTTTTTGTATCAGCAGGGCTGAGTTTGCTTAATTGTGTGTATGGTTATTTTGTATTACCAGAATCTTTATCAAAAGAAAATAGGCGTCCTTTTGATTGGAAGCGAGCCAATCCGGTGGGAGCCTTGCGCCATTTGAAAAAATACCCTATTATTTTTGGTTTAGTTATTCCTCTTGTACTTATTTATATAGCCGGCTATGCTACTCAAAGTACTTGGACTTATTTTACTATGAAAAAATTTGGCTGGGACGAAAAGTGGGTAGGATATTCGTTGGCTTTTATTGGGTTGATGGCCGCTATTGTACAAGGGGGCCTCACCCGTGTTATTATACCTAAATTAGGGAATAAAGCCTCAATATACTGGGGATTAGGAGGTTATTCTGTTAGTTTTATTTTGTATGCTTTTGCCACAGAAAGTTGGATGATGTTTGTCATTACGATTCTGGCTTCTTTGGGGGGGATTGCAACTCCTGCCTTGCAGGCAATTATGTCTAACCAGGTTCCTCCTAATGAGCAAGGAGAGTTAAGAGGAGCGCTTACAAGTCTTATGAGTTTGACGGCCATTGGGGGGCCTCTTTTAATGACTTCCTTGTTTGCGTATTTTACTTCATCTAATGCACCCTTTATATTTTCAGGTGCTCCTTTCATGATGGGCGGCATTTTAACGATTATCAGTTGGGTATTGATAAAACAAATTTTAAGTTCTGAATGAAAATATTCTCAAACTCTTGCAGTTAACAAAACTGTTTTATACTTTTGCAGTCCGATTTCAGAAGGGAACCTTTACACGGGCATAGTTTAAAGGTAGAACTACGGTCTCCAAAACCGTCGGTCTGGGTTCGAGTCCTGGTGCCCGTGCTATTTTTTTTGCGCAAAATGAACTCATTCGTAGACTTTATAAAAGCCTCTTGGGACGAAGTAAGACACAACGTCACTTGGCCCAAACTAAATGACCTTCAATCAAGTACAACACTTGTGTTAGTAGGCTCGCTAATTTTTGCAGCTGTAGTCGGTCTAATAGACTTCGTTTTTGAAAACGCACTTAGTTTTCTTTATCAGTCATTCTAGGGCATTGGTCCTGAGTAATCCAAAAGTTGAGCAGATATGAGCAACCTGAATTGGTACGTGATCCGGGCCGTGTCTGGACAAGAGAAGAAGATTAAGTCCTATCTCGAAAATGAAATAACAAGACAAGGGCTTCAAGAATCTATTCCAGAAATATTAATTCCAACGGAAAAAATCGTCGAAATGCGAAACGGGAAGAAACGCATTCGCGAGAAGAACTTTTTTCCAGGCTATATTATTGTTTCGGCAGATTTGGCCCGAGGTGAGGCTTATCACTTAATTACAACTATGCCTGGTGTACTAGGCTTCTTAGGGAATACAAGTGGTAATTCAAAAATCCCTGTTCCTTTAAGGCAATCAGAAATCAACCGTATTTTAGGTAAAGTAGAAGATGCCGTTGAAGAAGTTGAGGCACCAAAAATAAGCTTTATGAAAGGTGAAAGCGTCAAAATTATTGACGGTCCTTTTAGTGGTTTTATGGGTACCGTAGAAGAAATATTCGATGACAAGAAGAAGCTCAATGTCGTCGTGAAAATATTCGGGCGAAGCACGCCCGTGGAGCTGAGTTACGCACAAGTCGAAAAAGAAAGCTGATTTATCAGAATGTTGCCGGGAGTACGAGACAAAATGCTTCCGTTTTGTCTGTCAGCCGTACGTCAGAACCGGTAACGCCAACTTAAACGTTTTAAAACGATGGCGAAAGAAGTAGCAGGTTACGTCAAACTGCAAGTGAAAGGTGGTCAAGCCAATCCTTCTCCCCCAATCGGGCCAGCTCTTGGTTCGAAAGGTCTGAACATCATGGAGTTCTGCAAACAATTCAATGGTCGTACGCAGGACAAAATGGGGATGGTATTGCCAGTAGTAATTACCTATTACAAAGACAAATCATTCGAGTTTGTCATCAAAACTCCACCAGCACCTATTATGCTTTTGGAGGCCGCAAAAGTAAAACTCGGCTCGGCAGAGCCTAACCGTAAGAAAGTAGGGTCGGTTAACTGGGATCAAGTGAAAACTATCGCTGAAACCAAAATGCCAGACTTAAACTGCTTTACCTTGGATGCTGCCATGAAGATGATTGCTGGTACGGCGCGTAGTATGGGTATTACAGTTACAGGTAAAGCCCCTTGGGAAAACTAATCACGAAGCGGACGTAAAGACATTTTGAACAATGGCAAAATTGACTAAAAAAAGAAAAGAGGCTTTAGCGAAATACGATGCGAAACAAGAGTATTCGTTCGAAAAAGCAGCAGAAATTCTAAAGAGCATCTCTTATACTAAGTTTGACGCTTCGGTAGATATTGATGTTCGTTTGGGTGTGGACCCCCGCAAAGCAGACCAAATGGTGCGCGGCGTGGTGGCCTTACCACACGGTACAGGACGTGAAGTACGGGTATTGGTACTTTGCTCACCTGATAAAGAGGCAGAAGCTAAAGAAGCAGGTGCTGATTATGTAGGACTAGATGAGTACGTACAGAAAATAGAGCAAGGATGGACTGATGTAGACGTAATCATTACTATGCCTACCGTAATGGCAAAAATTGGTAAGTTGGGTAAAATCCTCGGTCCACGTGGTTTGATGCCTAACCCCAAATCAGGAACTGTGACTTTGGAAGTTGGCAAAGCTGTAAAAGAGGTAAAAGCTGGTAAAATCGATTTCAAAGTCGATAAGTTTGGTATTATCCATGCTAGTATTGGCCGTGTATCTTTTGGCTCTGACAAAATTGCCCAAAATGCCCAAGAACTCATAGCTACATTGATGAAGCTTAAACCTTCTTCGGCTAAAGGTACTTACGTAAAAAGTGTACACCTCTCAAGTACAATGAGCCCAGGTGTTGTTATTGATAAAAGCACGATTGCAGGAATATAATTATGACACGCGAAGAAAAAGCCGTTATCATAGAGGAACTCAGCGACAAGTTCAAAGCGGTTCCTTACTTCTACATTGTAGATGCAGCAGGCATGACTGTAGAAGAAACAAACAACCTACGCCGCAAGTGTTTTAACCAAGGTGTAGAATATCGCGTTGTTAAAAACACGCTGATTGCAAAGGCACTTGAAACTTTAGATACAGATTACGAATCTTTCAACGATAGCGTATTGAAAGGCTTTTCGGGTATCATGTTTCACCCAGAGTCAGGCAAAGTAGCTGCTAAATTGATCAAAGAATTTCGTAAAGAATCAGGCAATGACAAATTGAAGCTTAAAGGTGCTTCGGTTGAATATAGCCTCTTCATTGGCGAAAATCAATTGGATACGCTTTTGACCCTGAAGTCAAGACAAGAATTAATTGGGGAAATCGTTGGCTTATTGCAATCTCCTGCCAAAAATGTCGTGTCGGCATTGCAAAGCGGAGGTGGTAAATTGGCTGGTATCCTTAAAACCCTTTCAGAACGCGAAGGGTAATTTAATTACACAATTTGAAAATTTGACAGACACTTTATTGAATCTTTCAAATCTTCAAATTACCAAATTTTCAAAATCAAAAAAACTCGTAACAAATTTTAACATTACAATAAAATGGCAGATTTGAAAGCATTCGCAGAACAGCTTGTTAATCTTACAGTAAAAGAAGTAAATGAACTTGCTGCAATTTTGAAAGATGAGTATGGTATTGAGCCTGCAGCTGCAGCTCCTGTAATGGTAGCTTCAGCAGGTGGTGGTGATGCCGCTCCAGTTGTAGAAGAAAAAACAGCTTTTGATGTAATCTTGAAATCAGGCGGTGCTGCTAAATTGCAAGTTGTTAAACTTGTGAAAGATTTGACAGGCCTTGGCTTGAAAGAAGCTAAAGAATTGGTAGACGGCGCTCCGAAACCTTTGAAAGAAGGTGTTGCTAAAGACGAAGCAGAAGCTTTGAAAAAGCAATTGGAAGAAGCTGGTGCTGAAGTAGAAATTAAGTAATCTACTTACGGTAAGTATCGCTTTATTCTTCTGGAATAGGCCTGATATAGCATCAGGTCTATTCCTATTTTAGTGTTAGGAGATACAATGGCTGCTTCAGTACAGTTACTCCTTCATTACTCACTTCCATAAAAGAGTTTAGTCTGAAACACTTCGCTACTCGTAGGAGCGATGCAGAGGGATAAAAACTCAGTAAAACTACGAGGCAAGCTAAGTTTTTTGTAAACTAATTATTGAATTTTAGCGTTACACTTTATTAGACTAACGCTTGGTCCAAATCCCCCCAAAAACTTATAAAGCCTTGGTAACCAAACAAACTCCACGTAAAAATTTCGCCCGGATTAAGCCAGTAATTGATTATCCGGACTTCCTAGATGTACAAGTTCGTTCATATCGAGAATTCGTTGACCTTGACACGGCAGCCGAAGATCGTCACAAAGAAGGACTTTACAAAGTATTCCAGGAAAACTTTCCAATCTCAGACTCTCGCGAAAACTTCGTCCTCGAATTTGTGGACTATGCACTTGATCCCCCCAAATACTCTGTGGATGAGTGTATCGCGCGTGGACTTACCTATTCGGTGCCTTTGAAGGCTAAATTACGCCTAAAATGTAATGACGCCGACAATGAAGACTTCGAAACAATCGAACAAGAAGTTTTCTTGGGAGCGATTCCTTACATGACCGAAAAAGGTTCTTTTGTTATTAATGGTGCAGAAAGGGTAATTGTCTCACAATTGCACCGTTCACCAGGGGTGTTTTTCTCAATGAGTAAGCACACAAACGGAACCAAACTTTATTCGGCACGTATCATCCCATTCAAAGGTTCTTGGATTGAATTCTCTACGGACGTCAACAATGTGATGTATGCTTACATCGATCGTAAGAAAAAATTCCCCGTAACAACCTTATTAAGAGCAATCGGTTTTGGCTCAGATAAAGAGATTCTCGATCTGTTTGAGCTATCAGAAGAAATCCCGGCTACACAAGCTAGCTTAAAGAAAGCCGTAGGACGCCGCCTAGCTGCGCGGGTTTTGCGTACTTGGACCGAGGATTTCGTTGATGAAGATACCGGTGAGGTAGTTTCTATCAGCCGTAATGAAGTATTACTAGAACGTGATTCTATCGTTTCTGCTGATGATTTGGATGTGATTTTAGATTCGGGGCAAAAATCAATCATTTTGCACCGCGAAGATATGAATGTAGCGGATTATAATATTATCTATAATACGTTGCAAAAAGATAGCTCAAACTCTGAAAAAGAAGCGGTTGAGCAAATTTACCGTCAATTACGTAACGCCGAAGCACCCGATGAGCAAACCGCTCGTGAAGTGATTCAAAGTTTATTCTTCTCGGATAAACGTTATGACTTAGGAGATGTAGGTCGTTATCGTGTTAATAAAAAATTACAATTAGAAATTTCAATGGATACCAAAGTCTTGACAACGCAAGACATTGTGTCGATTGTAAAATATCTGATTGGTCTTATCAATGCCAAAGCGGTAGTCGATGATATCGACCACTTGTCAAACCGTCGTGTACGTACCGTCGGTGAGCAATTGTGGGCGCAATTTGGTGTAGGTTTGGCGCGTATGTCTCGTACTATCAAAGAGCGTATGAACGTGCGTGACAACGAAGACTTCAAACCTATTGATTTGATTAATGCCCGTACATTGTCGTCGGTGATTAATTCTTTCTTTGGCACCAATCAGCTTTCGCAGTTTATGGACCAAACCAACCCACTTGCCGAAATTACGCACAAACGTCGTATGTCGGCATTAGGGCCTGGAGGTTTGAGCCGCGAAAGAGCAGGTTTTGAGGTACGTGACGTTCACTATACGCACTACGGGCGTCTCTGTACTATCGAAACACCAGAAGGTCCCAACATCGGTCTAATTTCGTCTTTGTGTGTATATGCCAAAACCAACAGTATGGGCTTCATCGAAACGCCTTATCGTGTGATTGACAACGGTAAGCTAACCGATGAACTTGTATACCTTACTGCTGAAGAAGAAGACTCGCGATATATCGCTCAGGCCAATGCCTCAGTGGATGATGACGGAAACTTCTTGGTAGAGAAAATTAAGACTCGTTTTGAAGGTGACTTCCCAATGGTGGATCCTTCGCAAGCCTCTTTAATGGATATTGCGGCCAATCAGATTGTATCTGTAGCGGCTTCTATGATTCCATTCTTAGAGCACGATGATGCTAACCGTGCTTTGATGGGTTCAAACATGCAACGTCAAGCTGTACCTCTTCTTCGTCCTCAGGCTCCTATTGTGGGAACTGGTCTAGAAGGAAGGGTCGCGCGTGATTCACGTGCTTTGGTAGTTGCTGAAGGAAACGGTGTAATTGAGTTTGTAGATGCTACCAAAATTGTGGTTCGTTATGAACGTACTTATGAGCAACGTTTGGTAAGTTTTGATAGTGATATCGTTACCTACAACCTAGTTAAATTCCGCCGTACCAACCAAGATACCTGTATCAACTTGAAACCAATGGTATTGAAAGGCCAAAAGGTGAGCAAAGGTGATATATTAAGTGAAGGATATGCAACAGAAGGAGGTGAATTGGCGCTTGGCCGTAACCTACTCGTGGCATTCATGCCTTGGCAAGGTTATAACTTTGAGGATGCTATCGTAATCTCAGAAAGAGTAGTTCGTGATGATATTTTTACCTCTATTCACATTGAAGAATTTGATTTAGAGGTACGTGATACCAAACGTGGTGAGGAAGAATTGACGGCAGAAATTCCTAACGTAAGCGAGGAAGCTGTGAAAAACCTCGACGAAAATGGTATTGTAAGAATCGGAACAGAAGTAAAAGAAGGAGATATCTTGATTGGTAAAATCACCCCTAAAGGTGAGTCTGATCCTACTCCTGAAGAAAAACTTTTGAGAGCTATCTTTGGTGACAAAGCGGGTGATGTAAAAGATGCTTCGCGTAAAGCACCACCATCAATGAAAGGGGTAGTGGTAGATACCAAACTTTTCTCTCGTCCGGGTCGTGATGAACGTGTGAAACAGAAGGATGAGCTGAAAGTTTTGATGAAAAATTACAGCCGCGACTTGAATAAAATCCGTGAAGTAATCATTGATAAAATGGTGGAACTTCTTGACGGAAAAACTTCTGCGGGTGTAAAACATAAGTTCGGTGAAGACATCATGAGCAAAGGCGTGAAGTTTAGCCGTGTAAATATCATCAATAACATATTCCCTGACAAAAACCCCTACCGCGACGAAGGCGGATATGTGGTGCCTGAAGAAGTAAACTTGTTGGGTGATTTGATTATTGAAGGTTGGACAGACGACTCAACGACTAATAAGTTGCTTTTTGAGATGGTCAAAAACTATCAAAAACGTCGCAACGAAATTACGGGTCGCTTCAAACGTGAGCGCTTTACCCTAGAAGTGGGAGATGAACTTCCTGCGGGTATCGTAAAACTTGCCAAAGTATACATTGCTAAAAAGCGTAAGCTTAAAGTGGGTGATAAAATGGCAGGTCGCCACGGTAACAAAGGGGTAGTTGCCAAAATTGTTCGTGACGAGGATATGCCATTCTTGGCTGATGGAACACCAATGGACATCGTTTTGAACCCACTTGGGGTACCTTCAAGGATGAACATTGGTCAGATTTATGAGACCATTTTAGCATGGGCTGGACGCAAATTAGGTCGTAAGTACGCGACGCCAATTTTTGACGGTGCTACCGAAGAACAAGTAGTATCTGAGCTAAACGAAGCGGGTATTCCTTCCTTTGGTCGCACCCCTCTTTATGACGGCCAATCTGGAGATAAGTTTGACCAAAACGTAACGGTGGGTATCATGTACATGCTGAAACTTGGGCACTTAGTGGATGATAAAATGCACGCCCGCTCGATTGGACCATACTCACTTATCACTCAGCAACCTTTGGGTGGTAAAGCCCAATTTGGAGGTCAGCGTTTTGGAGAAATGGAAGTGTGGGCACTCGAAGCTTTTGGTGCATCTCACATTCTTCAAGAGATTTTGACCGTGAAATCGGATGATGTAATCGGACGTGCAAAAGCATACGAAGCTATTGTGAAAGGCGAAAATCTTCCAAAACCAAACATTCCCGAATCATTCAATGTATTGATTCATGAGTTGCGTGGTTTGGCACTCGAAATCACAATGGATTAACACCATTTATTTGTTTGGATGCATAGTGCACCACACTTTGTATTCAAACAAATAAATATTTAAACTCAAAAAAGAAACTTTCACAAAAATCATATCCGAAAATGTCATTCAAGAAAAACAAGAAAATCAATAGTGACTTTTCACGGATTACCATCAGCTTGGCTTCACCAGAGTCCATTTTGGAAAGCTCATATGGTGAGGTAACCCAGCCTGAAACGATTAACTATCGTACTTACAAACCCGAAATGGGCGGGCTTTTTTGCGAGCGCATCTTTGGGCCAGTAAAAGACTGGGAATGCCACTGTGGTAAATACAAACGTATTCGTTATAAAGGGATTATTTGCGACCGTTGCGGTGTAGAAGTAACGGAGAAAAAAGTTCGCCGCGAACGAATGGGGCACATTGAGCTTGTCGTACCAGTAGCTCACATTTGGTATTTTCGTAGCTTGCCCAACAAAATTGGGTACTTGCTAGGTCTTTCTACCAAAAAATTGGATCAAATAATTTATTATGAGCGCTATGTAGTAGTGCAGCCAGGTATTAAAGCCGAAGATGGGGTCAATAAAATGGACTTCTTGACGGAAGATGAGTACTTGGATATTGTTGATAAATTGCCAAGAGAAAACCAATTGTTGCCCGACACTGATCCTAGCAAATTCATCGCCAAAATGGGTGCTGAAGGACTAGAATTGTTGTTGTCGCGTACTCAATTGGACGAATTGTCATACGAACTTCGCCACGCTGCAGCTACCGATACTTCTCAGCAACGTAAGGCAGAAGCCTTAAAACGTCTTAAAGTAGTAGAGGCTCTTCGTGATGCAAATACTCGTATCGAAAACCGTCCAGAATGGATGGTGATTCGGATGGTGCCTGTTATTCCACCAGAGTTGCGCCCATTGGTGCCTTTGGACGGGGGTCGTTTTGCGACTTCCGACTTGAATGATTTATATCGTCGCGTAATCATCCGTAACAATCGTTTGAAGCGTTTGATCGAAATCAAAGCGCCTGAGGTGATTTTGCGGAATGAAAAACGGATGCTTCAAGAGGCAGTAGATTCTCTTTTTGACAATAGCCGTAAAGTAAACGCCGTGCGTTCGGAAGGTAACCGTGCTTTGAAATCTCTTTCAGATATGCTGAAAGGAAAGCAAGGACGTTTCCGTCAAAACTTGCTCGGTAAGCGTGTTGACTACTCTGGTCGTTCGGTAATTGTGGTAGGTCCAGAACTCAAATTGCATGAGTGTGGTCTTCCAAAAGACATGGCGGCTGAGTTATTCAAACCGTTTATTATTCGTAAACTCATCGAGAGGGGAATTGTTAAAACAGTAAAATCTGCGAAAAAAATCGTAGACCGTAAGGACCCTGTCGTTTGGGATATCTTGGAAAACGTGTTGAAAGGACACCCTGTGTTGCTCAACCGTGCTCCAACACTTCACCGTTTAGGTATTCAGGCCTTCCAACCTAAATTGATTGAAGGTAAAGCGATTCAGTTGCACCCACTTGTATGTACCGCCTTCAACGCTGACTTTGACGGTGACCAAATGGCGGTTCACGTACCACTAGGGCAAGAGGCGGTGTTGGAAGCATCTATGTTGATGCTTTCGTCACACAACATCCTAAACCCTGCCAACGGTGCACCTATTACCGTACCTTCTCAAGACATGGTGTTGGGGCTTTACTATGTGACCAAAGGTCGCAAGTCTACCCCTGAAATTCCTATCATTGGTGAAGGACGTATTTTCTATGGTGCTGATGAAGTAATCATTGCTATCAACGAAGGTAAACTTTCAAAGCATGCTCATATCAAATGCCGTGTAACTGTTCGTAACGAAGACGGTACTTTGGAGAAAAAAATAATTGATACCGTAGCAGGTCGTATTTTGTTTAATCAGTGTGTACCTGAGTCGGTAGGATATATCAATGAGTTGTTGACAAAGAAAAAACTTCAACAAATCATTGGACATGTCTTCAAAATCGCTGGAAACGCTCGTTGTGCTCAATTCTTGGATGATATCAAACACTTAGGATTCCAAACTGCCTTCAAAGGTGGATTGTCAATCGGATTGGGTGATATCAAAATCCCGGATGAAAAATGGCAGTTGATTGATTCGGCCAAAACGGAAGTACAAGGTGTGATGGACAACTTTATGATGGGTCTTATCACTGAAAACGAACGTTATAACCAAATCATCGACGTTTGGACTCGTACTAACACCAAACTTGCCAATACATTATTGGCTCAGCTAGAGTCAGACCAACAGGGCTTCAACTCGGTGTATATGATGATGCACTCTGGAGCACGTGGTTCGCGCGAGCAGGTTCGTCAGTTGGGTGGAATGAGGGGCTTGATGGCAAAACCTCAGAAAAACCTAGCGGGTGGTGTCGGAGAAATCATCGAAAACCCAATTTTGTCAAACTTTAAAGAAGGTCTTGACGTATTGGAGTACTTTATCTCTACACACGGTGCTCGTAAAGGTCTTGCTGATACGGCCTTGAAAACGGCTGATGCGGGTTACTTGACACGTCGTTTGCATGATGTAGCTCAAGACGTTGTGGTGAATGAAGAAGATTGCGGAACCTTAAGAGGAATCGAAATCTCGGCCTTGAAAGACAATGAAGATATTGTAGAGCCATTGTCGGAGCGTATTTTGGGCCGTGTGACGGTTCATGATATTTTAGATCCGCTTTCTGGCGAACTTATCATCGCTTCGGGTAGCGAAATCACCGAGGAAATCGCTGCACGTATTGATGAAACTAGCATCGAAACGGTGGAAATTCGTTCGGTATTGACTTGCGAAACTCGCAATGGTGTTTGCTCGAAATGTTATGGACGTAACTTGGCTACGGGTCGTTTGGCAGAAAATGGCGAAGCCGTTGGGGTAATTGCCTCGCAGTCAATCGGAGAGCCTGGTACCCAGCTTACCCTTCGTACTTTCCACGTCGGTGGGGTGGCACAAAACATCGCCCAAGAAGCTTCTATCAAGACCAAGTTTGATGGTAAGGTAGAATTTGAAGATATGCGTACCGTAGAGTCAACCGACAACGAAGGTAATCCTGTAACAATCGTCATGGGACGTTCGGGTGAAATTCGTATCGTGAGTGAAGTAAACGGACAAGTTCTTATCGCTAACAACGTACCTTATGGAGCTAGCTTGCTAGTGAAAGAAGGCGAAAAAGTAACCAAAGGCCAAGAACTTTGTAACTGGGATCCTTATAACGCCGTCATCTTGTCGGAGTTTAATGGTAGCATTGAGTATGAGTCAATCGAGGAAGGTATCACTTTCCGTGAAGAAATAGACGAACAGTCGGGTTTCCAAGAAATGGTGATTATCGAGACACGTGACCGTACCAAAAACCCAGGTATCTTAGTGAAAGGTAAGAGCCCGCTTTTGACGGATGTTGAAGAAAAAATCTACAACTTACCCGTAGGTGCTCGCTTAGTTATCAAGGATGGTGCCACTATCAAAGCTGGACAAGCTTTGGCCAAAATTCCGCGTACTTTAGGTAAAACTCGTGATATTACGGGTGGTTTGCCTCGTGTAACGGAATTGTTTGAAGCTCGTAACCCATCTAACCCTGCGGTAGTATCAGAAATCGACGGAGTGGTTATCTATGGTATTGTGAAACGTGGTAACCGTGAAATCAACATCGAATCTAAAGACGGTACTCGCAAAAAATACTTGGTGCCATTGTCAAAACACATTTTGGTGCAAGATGGGGACTACGTAAAAGCAGGTGAGCCACTTTCAGATGGTGCTATCACCCCAAGTGATATCCTTTCTATCAAAGGGCCAACCGCCGTGCAAGAGTATCTTGTAAACGAAATCCAAGAGGTATATCGCCTACAAGGGGTAAAAATCAACGATAAGCATATTGAGTGTATCGTACGCCAAATGATGCAAAAAGTTGAAATTATGGATCCAGGTGATACCAATTTCTTGGAAATGCAGGCTGTTGACAAATGGACTTTCCGTGAAGAAAACGACCGCGTACTTGATATGAAAGTAGTAGAAGATGCGGGTGATTCTGAAACACTCAAGCCAGGGATGTTGATTTCGGCGCGTCGTTTGCGTGATGAAAACTCTACCCTCAAGCGTCGTGACCAACGTCTCGTGGTAGCACGTGATGCTAAACCAGCCGTTGCTCAACCTACTTTGATGGGTATCACTCAGGCGTCTTTAGGTACAGAGAGCTTTATCTCCGCCGCGTCGTTCCAAGAAACAACCAAAGTTTTGAGCGAAGCAGCCGTACGTGGAAAACGAGATACCCTCGATGGTCTGAAAGAAAACGTAATTGTAGGTCACTTGATCCCGGCAGGTACAGGTGCTCGTCGTTATCAGAAGCTTATTATCGGTTCAAAAGAAGAACTCGAAACTGTAAGCGAATCTCGCGAACGTGGCAATTCTCGTCGGAGCAAACGTGAACTTACAAACTAGTAGGTTTCCAAATGAGTATTATACCAAACGCCCTGGCATTTGTCAGGGCGTTTTTGTTAAGGTTGAGTCCATACTTTTTTTTGAATACTACCGTTTTTTACTTTCTTTGTTTACAAACTTTTTATCCTTCAAGTATGAAAAAAAACATTCTTTCGCTTTCCTTCGTCTTTCTCACGTTTTTTTTATCCTACTTACATGCCCAAGAAAATAACTATAATCTTCTACCTTTTCCTGCTCAGTTTAATGGTGGAGAAGGGCAGTTTGTATTAAATGCCCAAACCAAAATAGTCCTAACGGCCAAAGATGCTTTGCTCAAACCCGTAGTTTTAAGCTTTTCTAATACGCTCAAAACTGCCTCAAGTTTGCCGTTAACCTTAGCAACGGCCGCTCCAGCGACTGCCAAAAATGTTGTTTTGGTAAGACTAAATAAAGCCCTAGGATTAGGCACTGAAGGTTATAAGTTGTTGGTAAGTCAAGATCGCATTATTTTAGAGGCTGCTACACCACAGGGGGCTTTTTATGGTATTCAGACGCTCTTACAATTACTTCCAGTAGAGGTTTTTAGTCCTACTCCCGTTGCCAATGTGGCTTGGACGGTTCCGGTATGTCAGATTCAAGATAGACCCCGCTTCAGCCATAGAGGATTGATGTTGGATGTAGGGCGTCATTTTATGCCGGTTTCGTTTATCAAAAAGTATATTGATTTGTTGGCACTTCACAAAATGAACGTGTTTCATTGGCACCTTACTGAAGATCAAGGATGGCGTATTGAAATCAAAAAATACCCCAAGCTTACTCAAATCGGGTCCAAAAGAAAGGAAAGTTTGGTCGGGCACTATTCAGAAAACTATCCGCAAAAGTTTGACGGGAAAGAGCACGGCGGGTTTTATACACAGGCCGAAATCAAAGATATTGTAAAGTATGCTCAGTCCAAATACGTAACAATCATCCCCGAAATCGAAATGCCGGGCCATTCATCGGCTGCCTTGGCGGCCTATCCTGAGCTGGGTTGCGAACCATCAAAAGGCTATGAAGTAGCTACTAAGTGGGGCGTAATGAAAGATGTCTACTGTCCTAATGAGAAAACTTTTACTTTTTTACAGGATGTTTTGACGGAAGTTTTTGCGTTGTTCCCAAGCAAGTACATCCATATCGGGGGAGACGAATGTCCTAAAGATGCTTGGAAGCAAAGTGAATTTTGTCAGGATTTAATCAAAAAATTAAAACTAAAAGACGAACACGAGCTCCAGAGTTATTTTATCAAACGTATCGAAAAGTTTGTGAATTCCAAAGGGCGAGCCATTATTGGATGGGACGAAATTTTGGAAGGAGGAGTGGCTCCTAACGCAACTGTGATGAGTTGGAGAGGTACTAAAGGAGGAATTGAGGCAGCGAAACAAAAACACAATGTCATTATGACTCCCAATACGTATTGCTATCTGGATTATTATCAAGCCAATCCCGCCAATGAACCTCTAGCAATAGGAGGGTATTTGCCCTTAGAAAAAGTATATGAATACAATCCTACAGCGGAGCTATCGGCTGACGAACAAAAATACATTTTGGGGATTCAAGGAAATGTATGGACAGAATATATGCCTACGCCATCCCAAGTAGAATACATGACTTTTCCAAGAGCTTCTGCCATTGCCGAGATAGCTTGGGGACCCTCTGGACCTAAAAACTTTGAAGATTTTTCGACTCGTTTGAAGACTCATTTGAAACGTATGGATTATCAAAAAGTCAATTATTCAAAAAGAATATTAGACATACGAGCCATTACTCAATTCAATAATCAAGGACAACTACAAGTACGTTTGGAGAAGCTTGATTCAGATAGTAAGATATATTATACTACTGATGGAAAAGCACCCACCACGGGTTCTATTGAGTATTTAATGCCCATCACACTTGATAAAATCACCACAGTCAAAGCAATTACGACCGCAGGGGCCAAATTTGAAGAGAAGTTTTTTATTCATCGTGCCAAAGGCAAACCTTATACCTATGCCAATCCTCCTGCTGAGGGAGTGGATACGGATAAGAAAAAACTTACTGACGGGCAGGTGGCTCAAAGCCCTCGAAACAATAGTGAATGGGTACGTATCAATGGTAAAGATTTTGAAATAACATTAGATTTGGGGGAGGTTCGGCCTGTCACGAAAGTCTCTACAAATTTCTTGAAGATTATAATGAACAATGTCTTCCCTCCTAACTCGGTCGAAATTGGACTGTCGAGAGATGGAGAAAATTTTAAAGAAGCGATTGTACAACCTGTTAAATATCAATTAGAAGGCCCGTGGGACATTTTGCCTGTGGTGGCAGACTTCAAGACTGCAAGGGCGAGATATGTGCGTATACGCGCTAAAAACGCTGGTCCCGCTCCTGAAGGGCATCCTTCCGCCGGGCGTCCTACTACGATAGCTATGGACGAAGTGGTAGTAGATTAAGGTTTGCTATACAGAAATCAAAAAGGGTGGTTTATAATTGGCTAAACCACCCTTTTTGATAATATATTAAATTTTTATGCTGCCCCTTCTTTTTCTCGGTTGGCAAGCTGTCCGCAAGCGGCATCTATGTCTTTGCCTCTGCTTCTACGTACATTGACCACGACGCCTTTGTTTTCTAGAAATTTGGCAAATTGGTCCAATTTGTCGGCTTCGGTATTCTTAAAGGCTGCTTCGGCGATGGGGTTATACTCAATGATATTCACTTTGGAGGGTACTTTTTTGGTAAACTCCCACAGCTCTTTGGCATCTTGGAGCGTATCATTGAAATTGTGAAATACGATGTATTCAAACGTAATTCGATTTTTGGTTTTACGGTAAAAATACTGTAATGCTTCTGCCAAATTCTTCAGTGAGTTAGACTCATTGATGGGCATAATCTGGTTTCTTTTCGTATCATTGGCTGCATGCAGCGAAAGAGCAAGGTTGAATTTTACCCCATCATCTCCTAATTTTTTTATCATTTTGGCGATTCCAGCTGTCGACACAGTGATTCGTTTAGGAGCCATTCCTAGTCCATCGGGAGAGGTGATTTTATCGATGGATTCAAGTACATTGGTGTAGTTCAACAGCGGCTCTCCCATTCCCATGTATACAATATTGGTAAGAGGTGTACCAAAGTTTTCTTTTGCTTGCCGGTCGATAGCAACCACTTGGTCGTACATTTCAGAGGCATCGAGGTTGCGTTTACGCTCCATGTATCCAGTAGCACAAAACTTACATGTAAGCGAACATCCCACTTGACTAGAGACGCAAGCTGTCATACGATCATCGGCTGGAATCAGCACCCCCTCAATGAGGTGCTGGTCATAAAGTTTGAATGCCGATTTTATAGTGCCGTCGTTGCTTTTTTGCGACTTGGCATTCGTAATAGCTCGGATTTCAAAATGATGATTTAGTAATTCTCTCGTTTTGAGTGAAAGATTACTCATATCGTCAAAAGAGGTAGCAGATTTTTTCCACAACCATTCAAAAATTTGTTTGGCACGAAAAGGTTGTTCTCCATGTTGTCCAAGCCATTCTTTGAGTTGAGCAATGGAGAGTTTGCGTATATCCTGCTTGGGGACTAAGATTGTTTCTGTCATTGTAAATAGAAATTTAGAGTGCTTGTCTCTAAATTATTTGTATTGCAAAGGTACTGATTTACAGACCATCACCCAAGTTTCAACACAATCTTACCAAACTGTGTTCCATGATCCATTTTTCTTAATGCCGTTTCTGTCTCTTCCAAAGAAAAAGTTTGGTCTATGATAGGTTGAATTTGGTGTGTTTCTACAAACCTAACCATGGCTTCAAATTCGGCTTCGGTACCCATGGTAGAACCATAAATATTGAGTTGTTTAAAAAACACTTTACTTGGTGCTATATCCGTGATATTGCCTGTGGTGCCGCCAAAAAAACAAATACGGCCGCCTGGTTTTGCTAAATCAATAAGCTTGGCAAAACCAGGCCCACATGCACTATCAATGATGACATCAAAATACCCGCTGCGGTCGCCGCCAGTGGCATTTATCAAATTTTTGGCCCAATTGGGGTCTTTATAATTAATACCTCCTTTGGCACCCAATTCAATTGCTTTGCTGATTTTTTCATCAGAACTTGATGTGACCCATACTTCGGCACCCGCTGCTGTCGCAAATTGCAAGGTAAATAAAGCTACCCCTCCCCCTATGCCAGTCACAAGTACTTTTTCATTTGCTTTGAGGCCAGCCCTTGACATAAGTGCGCGCCAAGCGGTAAGCCCCCCAAGCGGAAGTGCTGCTGCGGCTTCAAAACTTAAGTGTGTAGGCTTGATATGCAGATACTTGGCTTCTACTTTGACATACTCGGCAAAGGTGCCATTATCAGGCATTCCTAAGATTTTGAAAGATTTACTGTAAAAACGGTCGTCATCTCCCCAATTATGAGATGGGTTGATGATGACGTCTTTGCCAAGCCAGGTATCTGAGAGTCCCTCTCCTATTTCGACCACTGTACCCGCGCCATCTGAACCAATGATTACGGGGAGTTTCATACCAGGATATTTGCCTTGTTGGACAAACACATCGCGGTGATTGAGGGACGCTGCTTTTATTTTAACAATCACTTCTCCTTGTCCAGGTGTTGGTTTTTCAACTTCTTGGATAGTTACAGCCCGATTGATTTCAGGAATAAGTGCAGCTTTCATAATGATTAGAAAATAAGAGTTTGGGTGATGCCACTGTTTCTACAACACTTTTTGGAGTTCCTTAGTTGGTGAGAGATTCGTTTTATTATAAAAAAACAAAACGTTTTTACCAAAAACTCCTCGGAGAAGTATAGTGATTTCGATTGCCGAAAGTGACACCTAAGGTCAGTTCGTGAGAGCCACGAGTACTTGAAGAAAGGGACGAAATGCCATATTCGTAAGTATAGGTAAAGGTGAACTTTTGGGCAAGGCGGGCTCCTACCCACCCCAAAAAAGCGTCTCTTTGGCGATATGAAACTCCAAACCAAAATTGATTTAGATAGCTAAACTTCAAATTTAAGTCCCAAGAAAGTGGCCCGTCGGTTGATTTTTTGAACAAAACAGAAGGTGTAAAGTCCCAATCGTCAAAAAGGCTAAGCCGATAGCCGGCAGTGATAAAATAGTGAGGGACTAATTTGCCTTGCCAATCATAGTTGCTACGTTGAAATTTTAATTTCGTCCCCAAAATCTGTTGCACAGAAAAACCTGCAAAAAAATCGGGAGAATACGCCCAGATACCCATATGTAGGTCGGGTCGTAAGGTGCTGATTTTGCCCACGGTTAATAATGGGTCTTGCGTATTGGCTAGTTTGATGTAATCAAAATCAAGCGTATGCTGGGTGATTCCAGCGGCAAGGCCTCCGCTAATTTGCCAATCGTCGTTGATAGGATAGTGATAAGCCGCGCTTGCACTAAAAGAAAACCTCGACCAAGGGCCTATTTGGTCCCGGACAAGAGATAGCCCTGCTCCTGCGTGGGCATCAGGCAAGGTGACGACAGGAGTACGACCAAAGCTAAAACGAGGGGAAGCAGGTTCGATTTCAAAATCAGGATTTCCGATAGGCAAGTGAGCTGTCACGTAAAAAGTGCGAGGTGCGTCAGCAAGGCCAGCCCATTGTTGTCGATATCCCAAGCGGGCATCGGCATAGTTTTCAATACCAGCAAGGGCAGGATTAATCAAAAAATTGTTTTGAATATACTGAGCGTATTGGGGCAATTGTTGGGCCTGAGATAGGTAAGGACTGCCTATCCACAATAAAAAAATGGCTCTACAGGATAACCGTAGAGTGGATAGAATGAAATGATATATAAGGAATCTAAGTTTTTTCAATTAAAAAAAGAAAAAGACTGAATATTTTCAAGCAAAAATCGAGCCTAAATGTCTTTTTAGGCTTTGGGGATTAGGTCAGTAGCAATTTTGGCCGACAAGATAGCCAGAGGAATTCCGCCACCAGGGTGCACACTTCCCCCTACAAAGTAAAGGTTTTTGAATTGGCTTGAAAAATTTGCGTGACGTAAAAATGCCGCAAAACGATTGTTGGAACTGTTGCCGTACAATGACCCTTGCGAACTAGAAGTCTTTGTTTCTATACTGCGAGGGTCCAAAACCTCTTCACATTCAATAAGTGTTGACAAATCTTTTTTGAGCACTTCTCCCAATTTTTTCTGGATATTTTGACGTGTTTGCTTTATTAAATCATCCCAGTTTTGTCCTTCATTGTTGGGCGCATTCACCATTACAAACCAGTTTTCTTTTCCTGCGGGAGCATCGTCGGGTTTGTGTTTGGACGTGATATTGACGTAGACTGTTGGGTCAGAATAAATAGTTTTTTGTTGAAATAAATGTTGAAACTCAGTTGGGTAGTCGTTTGAGAAAAAAATATTGTGCAACCCAAGTTGTGAGAAGGAGTGATTGATACCCCAATAAAAAATCAAAGCAGAACTAGATTTAGGTTGGTCCAGAATGCGTTCGGGTTGACGAGCTTGAGGCAACAGTTTTCTGAAAGTATTAACAATGTCCATATTGCTTACCACTATATCAAAATTAAGTGATGAGCCATCTGAAATAACTAAGGACTGCACTCTATCAGTACGGGTTTCAATTTTTGATATTAAGGTATTGAAGTGGAACTCGACGCCTAATTCTTTAGCGAGCTGCACCAAGCTCTCAGTAATGGAGACCATTCCTTTTTTGGGAAAAAAAGCTCCGATGTTATATTCTAAATGAGGAATAATATTCATCGTAGCAGGTGTTTGATAAGGATTGGAGCCATTGTAGGTGGCATAACGATTAAACAACTGCACTACGCGAGGATTTTGGAAACGTTTTTCATTGGCACGATTCATGGTTGTAAATGCCTCTAAATGATGCAAGTTGAGGTAGCCTTTCAGGGCATCTCGATTGAAATAAGTACCTATTTTGTGGAGTGAACGATGAAGAAATAGCTTTTCAGTAACCTCGTATTTCAGGGCACTGTCTTTTAAATGATTTAAAACATGTTGGGCAGGTTCCCCTAGTTTTTCTTCTATTTCTTTCGCAAATGCTTGCTGAGTAGCGTAAGCTATAAGCTGGGTATCATCATCCCAAAAATACCGACAAGCTTCATCTAAGCGAATATAATCAAAATAATCTTGCGGGTTTTTTCCTGAAATTCGAAACAACTCATCTACCAAATGGGGCATCGTAAACAGAGACGGTCCCGCATCAAATCGAAACCTTTTTAACTCAAAACTTGATAATTTGCCCCCTGGATACAAATTTGCTTCAAAAATATGCACTTCATAGCCTTTATTGGCTAGTCTTATACTTGAAGCAATGCCAGCAATGCCAGCCCCGATAACTGCCGCTTTTTTCATTCTGTGGCACGGACGACCCGTCCGTAAAAATTTAGAAGTAAATTGAGTTAATCTGCCTGTGAAAATTTAGAGACGAATCGATTTAACCCGTCCGTGAAAATTTAGAAATCAATTAATTTAACCCCTCCGCAACAAAGTTTAACAAAACAAACCCTGCAATATCAAACCATTTTAAACAGACATTGTTTGGCGTTGTTGCCTGCTTGATACAATTATCTCATCCCCTACTCGAATAATCCCGGTTTGAGCTGTAATTACATTTTGACCAAAGAAAATCTTATTGTTATGCTTTCGATAGGTAGATAAAGTACGAAGCGGTTCTTTACCTGCGATTTCTCCTTTTTCGGGGTCTACTGTAGTAAGGACACAACGCGCACAGGGTTTTACACCATAAAAAGAAAGATCTCCTATCGAAAACTCATACCATTGGTCTTCATCATACGCGAGTCCACCTTCAAATACCAAATTAGGCCTAAATCTTAAGATAGAAATAGGCTGCGGCAAACGAACGTTTAAGTCATCCAAAGAAGATTGTCCAACCACCAAAAAAGGATATCCATCCGCAAAACTTACATTGATATCCAGAGGAGAATAACGTCGGTCAGCCAGTCGGGGAGAAGTCTCTGGCAAATAAACCAAGCGAACTGAAAATCCGAGCGTTTGACTTAACCACTCATTGGCGCTATCGCTCACTATTATGGCCTCCATTTGGTCATCCCAAACGGTGACATTCACTTTATCAGAGGTTTGAGGCAGAAACGGTACAGCCAACTCACCCAAATCACGAGTACGATGCCGTAAAAATAAACCCTCTGAACCTAAAGATACATCAATAAGAGCCATGTGAGGATGTTGGCGTTGGGTCACAAAAAGATTATTATCATCAATAATTAACCATCGGCGATCATGGCGAAGACCACGTTCTTCTACAATTGCCTCTGAGAGGCGAATCCCTGATAGCGACTTAACAGGATAGATGAAGATTTCGGAAAGTATAAGAGGAGACGTCATTCTAGTTCGTAGATTTGCACAAAACTCGTTATTCGATGCCAAACTACAAACACTTATTTTTTGATCTTGATCATACACTCTGGGATTTTGAACGCAATTCAGCTGAGTCTTTGACGGAGATTTATCATGATTTCGAGCTTGTGAATCATGGAGTAGTTTCATTGGGGGATTTTGTTAAAACTTTTATCGAAATCAATACAAGTTTATGGGCTGATTTTGACCAAGGACGTATTGCGCATGGCTATATCAGAGAGCATCGGTTTAGACTCGTTTTTGAAGCACTCAAAATACCACAGCTAGCATTTGGGAAAGATATGGGAGAAGAGTATTTACGATTATTACCCCAAAAGTCACACCTGTTGGATGGGGCGGTAGCTTTGTTGGATTATTGTGCCGAAAGAAATTATCAACTGCACATCGTGACCAATGGTTTTGATTCTATTCAGGCATCCAAAATGGAAAGTGCAGGGATTCAGCATTATTTTCAGCATGTCATAACCAACGAAAAAGCGGGGGCTAAAAAGCCAGATGCTCAGATTTTTATGTTTGCTTTAAATGCTGCTAAAGCTCGCCAAGAAGAGAGCTTGATGATTGGAGACAACTGGGAAGCCGATGTAATGGGTGCTATGCGATTTGGAATGGATGCAGCTTATTATAATCCTAAAAAATTAGCTTTTGAAACAAAACCTACTTACGACATTCAGCATTTAGAAGAGCTAAAATCAGTGTTGTAAAGAAGAAATAGGCTGGCAAAAATCTCCGACACATTCTTTTCCGCTATCAATTAGCGTCTTTTTTTCTATTTCTGATAGTTTTCTGACTTTAGCTCCCACATTTTTGAAATCTATGGAGATAGTACGCTGAAGGTCTTCAGGGCGAAAGTTGTACCGATTAGCGGCTTCTGAAACTAAATTGTAAAACGCCCCCATATAGGTCTTAAAACTACGAATGGGATAAGGAGCAAGTCCAAAATTTTGAGCGTCGGCTTTGATTTGTTCCGCACTTTCTAGGCGCAAACCTATGGTTTCAGCATTGAAAACAGGTGATTCGGGACTAATGTAAGGATTGGGCGAACTCAAAAAACGATTTTGATCAAACAGACCAATCGGATAGTTCATCAAGAGCCCTCCGTCTACCAGTACATCAGCCGCGATATTGCGAGGAGGGCGTTCATAAAACTTGCCAGTGCTATCCATAAAAACCGCACAATAATACAACGGAATCGACATGGAGGCTCTTACGGCATCGGCAATTGCCAAATCTGGAAAATGCTCGTGAGACAATACCATCGCTTTTTGTTGCGTAAGGTTAGTCACGGTTACGTATAAATCTTTAAAACAACTATCCTGTTGGGTAAGGTTATGAAGTTGGCCAAAAGTCAAACTAGCATTTCCTGTTTTGCGTTCGATTTTTTCGCCAATCCACTTTTTAAAAGCATCTCCTCGGTACCACCCAAATCGTTCGAGGAGACGTTGGGTTCCGCCCACAAAAATGTATTGACCATCGTTAAATGATTGTATTTTCATGGTGGCTACCAAGTCTGTAAGTTCGGCTGCCGAGTAGCCTACCGCTAGCAAAGATGCCTGAATCGCACCCGCTGAAGTTCCTCCCAATCGCCTGATGTCTTTGAGTAGCCCTCGTTGTTCGAGTTCTTGAATGGCTCCACAGTAGGCAATCCCTCTGATACCTCCTCCTTCCAAGACAAGGTTGTGGTATTTTTTTTGAGAAAAAACGGAAAAAGAATAGAGAAAAAGGCTGTAAATGAGAGAATATTTGCTGAGATACAAAAACACTTTTTGAATCATAAAAACGTTTTTTGTTTAAAACGGTTTATTCTAAAAAAAATTGACAAAGCATGATGCAGATTATACTGACAAAAATAGGTGACTTAAAAAAACTTCTTTTTGTAGGAATATGGTATTGCTGCATTATAGGCTCAAGAGGAGAGAGCGCTGCTCAATCTTTTTCTTTTCGTTGGGATGCCTCCGTCAAAGTAAAAGTAGGTGATAAAGAACTAATAAACCCCTGGGCAGGTGGCCAAAATAGCGCCCAGTTTTCAAAAATGCACCTTGATAATGACGGGATAGAAGATTTAGTCATATTTGATAGAAGCAATCATCAAGTCGCTACATTTTTGGGCATTAAAGAAGGAGATAAAGTCCAATGGAAATATACACCCCAATACGAAGCCAAATTTCCGAGTATGCTTCATTGGATGCTTTTGTTAGATTATGACCAAGACGGTCGCAAAGATTTATTTACAAGTACTACCGCAGGTATCAGAGTATTTAAAAATATAGCTACTTCTAATGGTTTTGAGTGGCAATTGATTGCCGACCCACTTCTTACCCAAGGTTTTTCTGGAAATATCAATTTGTACGTTCCGTCCACGGATTTGCCAGCTATTGTTGATATAGACAATGACGGTGATATTGATATTCTCACTTTTGATTTTACTGGTGCATCTGTTGAGCTTCACCAAAATCTCAGTAAGGATCAAAAAAGTACCCAACCATTTGTATTTCGCAAAGTCACCACGAATTGGGGTCGTTTCGCCGCTACTTCTAATTGCAACGAATATATTTTTAATCTCGAACCCGCTGATGCGCCCCTACAAGAAATAACGCAGACGAATGTATTTTCGCTAAGTGAAATTTTAGCACCTACCTCAAACGCTAAACTAAACCATGCTGGTAATACCTTATGGGTGGGTGATGTAGATGGCGACGGTCGCAAAGATTTTTTACATGGGCATATTGCATGTGACAATATAGCCAAACTTAAAAATGTCGGAGGAAATGGAATGGCGGCACTTTTTGGAAGTGTCGAGGCAAATTTTCCGGCTCAGAAGCCAATCAATTTTCCGCTGTTCCCGTCAGCTTATGTAGAGGATTTTGACGGTGATGGCCTACTAGATTTGGTAGCGTCCCCAAGTAGTACCGATGCCGCTAGTAATGTACTTATCAATCTTCGACAGTCAAATTGGTTGTATCGCAATGAAGGGACTAGCCTTCAACCGAAATTTGTTTATCAGCAATCTGATTTTTTGCAATCCGAAATGATTGATTTAGGCGAAAACGCCGCTCCGGTGCTGGTAGATATAGATGGCGATGCGGATTTAGATTTGTTGGTGGGTTATGGAGGAACACGTATGCCGAATGGCTATCGAGGAGGTATTTATTTTTATAGAAATGTAGGAAATACTGCCCAAGCAGCATTTGAGTTTGTGACAGACGATTATCTGAATTTAAGTAGTCGTTTGGCCGCAAGTGAAAATATATTTTTAGTCAATACCAAACCTTTTATAGCAGACCTCAATGGAGATGGTACACTGGATTTGGGTTTTTGGGCCAATACTTTCAAGGGGATGGATATTAGGTTTTTACCTAACAGTGCTCCCCGTGGAAGAGCGATGCAGCTAGATACTACGCGTTTGAGCAAATTACCAAATCCAAATAATTTTGCAAACGGAGAAAACCTTCTTTATTATGACATTGATCAAGACGGGAAATTGGATGTTTTGGTAGCCAAAAATACTGGAAATGTAGAATATCATAGAAATATAGGGACAACCTTAGCACCGCAATATCAACGCCAAACCGAAGCTTTTGGAGGACTAGATGTAGATTTTGACAAACGTTCTCAAGGCATGGTAGTGGCAGATTTGAATGGTGACCGCAAGCCAGAACTTATTATGGGAGATTTGTTGGGGCAGTTGAGAGTTTATGAAGACTTTACGGAGCCAAACAAAACTTTGAAAAGCGATAGCAATCTCATATTTAATGTTTTTACCAACCAATCTGAGTTCCTAAAAATAGGAGTAGGTTTGTTTCCAGCGGCGGGTGATTTAGACAGTGATGGACTTCCTGAACTGCTGATTGGAAGCAATACGGGTGGAATCAAATTTTTGAAAAATACTTCGACCAAAGTGGTAATTCCGGGAGAGCCGTTGACATTTATTGCTTATCCAAATCCCACCTCTCTTTTTTTGTACGCACAAATCCCTACGGATGGTCAAATTGATTTATATTCAGTGACGGGCCAATTAGTAGCGCACCAATCTTCCTTAAAAGCAGGAGTTGAAGCGGCTTTTGATGTAAGCAAATTAGCGATGGGAGTTTATATCGTTCGATTTGTTTCTACTGAAGGAGAAGTTGCGAGTCAGAAGATAATGATAACCCGCTAATACCACTATCGCATACGCTCCATATACCCAACTTCTACTTAACTCCCAGCATTCGACACACCAATCAGTCATTTGAGTGGGATAGCGCCCCAAATCAGGTTCTAAGGTGTAGAGTCGCATCAAAGGCAAGGAAGTCAGACAAATGTATATAGCTACCCATAAAGGCTGATGATTGAGCCTTAGCAAAAAATAGGTCAGTATAAAGGGCATGCCATTAAACAAAATGCGTGTGGTATCTCCCCCACCCACGATACTCAAAACCATCCAAAGCCAAAACTCAAGGCGTAGAAATAATAAAAATGGAGTGGCATTGATTTGAGTGTTGAAAGGAGTAATAAGAGCTAGCCACAATCCACCAAAAGCAAACAGCCAACTTATAGGAAGTTTGAGAAATAACTCAGGCGCCTGAAAATAGCGATTCATCCCCCGCAATACACTGACGAAAGCAGAGTTTCGCCAGTCTGAATGAGCTGGTGGAAAAATTACACTAACCCAATAATAAACACCTATAGATACTCCCAAAGCAATCAAAGTAAATAGAAGTGTAGAGGGGTCGTTGAGTCTTTTTCTGCTCATAAAAAAAACAACCGCATTGATACCCAATGCTGCCATAAATGATTCTTTTTGCAAGGTACCCACAATCGCTACCAACATAAATGAAGCGGCGATGACCCAAGGGGAATATCGATAAAAGGGTTTTTGCGCAGTAGATAGCCATACAATTCCCAGAAGAAAACTGAGCCATAAAAAACCTCCGATGTCAGCATTGATTGGGTCAGGAAGGTACATTCTTATGATACCCTTCCAATGAAATAATATCCAAAAAATACCTGCTACTCTCCAAAAAGGTCGGATGTGGAGGCGTTGCCAAATAATACTTAATAGCCCTACCGTTAGTAATACGAAGAAGCCATTGAGCCAAATAAAATTGGTGAATGGCTCCGCAAATGGCAAAAGAGACGCTAACCAAGGTGCTAAAATGCGGGTATTGAAAGGAAAAGAAACTTGATAGTTGGGGAGTGAATGTTTGAAAAAATGATAAATCTTGGTGTATTGATGCGCGTCAAAACGAGGGTCTAGCAAGGCATAGGTATAAATAGGCTGGATATGAGCATATATTATATAAACTACCGCTGTCAAAATGAAGATTGTCCACCAGTGCCTTTTTGCTTCCATTTTATAGGAGGCTTTTCGGTCAGGGAACCACGAGCAAATAACTGTACTCTTGGTCTTTGGAGTTCGAAATAGCCTGTTCGTTGAATGTCAATTTTTCTAACTCAAAAAATGAACAGCAATCTTCATTTTTTTCCGCCATTTTACAAAACAATTTTCCTCTCACATTCCCATCCAGCACTACATCGGCCAAAATGCCATCGGTACTCTCCCAGCCCAAGTTCACGGCTCTAAAGGCTGCTTGTTGGCTTGCGGTGGTGATTTTTGAGAGTTTTTCTTCTTTGGCAGTACCGTTTTTAGAATACTTCAAGGTGAATTCTGAAAAAGAAGAAGAAATGTTTTGGTTGTTTTTATCTACTATTTTGAATACAAAATCGGTGGGAGGTGTAAAGCAAACAATGTCTTTACATTTATCGCAGGCAGTGCATATCCATACCGATAAAGAAATAAGCGCTATCGTAATGTTACGTTTCATGATGTTGGGATTTCTTTATCGGTAAAGACGAATTAGACTGCCTGAGTAGTTGGCTCTTTGATTAAACAATTTTTGAGGCCATCTTCCAAAGTCTTCCACGGAAGAGGATTGACCGAAATACATTCCACCCGACTATCGCGCCGGTAAGCTAAATATTCAATCGAAAACTCTCCGCTTACAGCATTGATAAGTACCCAATCCGTGCCGATTCTGAACGCACCTTTGATTCTATCAATATTTTGAAGAGAAGATACCCATTTTTTGAGGGAAGGAAGTTCAAAAACCTCATCAGGCGAAAACACCCATCCACAACTGTACCTACCCAAGCCGTGACTTTCGCGCATAAGAGGCTTACCTATCTCAGGAATGGGAAGTTCGTCTATATGATGATGGTGATGATGATGCTCGTGCTCGTGAGCATGGGGATGTAATGCTTTTCGCTGAGGAAAAGGTTCTACGTTAAGCCAATTAGGGTCAATATCGCCATGTTCGACAGCACCAATCAAAATTTTAGGAGGGAAAAGTGCTTTCGCCCATTCCAGAAAATCTTTAGTTAGAGTCTCTCCTGCCAAGTCAATTTTGTTGGCAATCAATACATCCGCCAGAGTGATTTGGTCGATAAACGTTTCGTGTTCGCGATAATCTTCATTTTCCCACTGACGTGGGTCTACCAAACAGACCGTAGCACGAATATCTAATACATCTTTAAGAAACTTCCCCCGTAGCATATCCAAAATAGCTTCTGGATGCCCCATGCCAGTAGGCTCAATTAAGATGCGGTGTGGCTTTACTTGACGCAATACGAGGGTGAGTGTCATTTGCATCGGAAGATTGGCACTACAACAGATACACCCGCCGGCTACTTCCTTAACAACAAGACCATTTTCATCGGCTCCCGCAAAAGGAGTATGGTCGATAGAGACTGCCCCAAATTCATTGATAATGACCGCCCAGCGCTCATCAGCAGGTTTACGTTTGAGGATATTTTGGAGGGTAGTAGTTTTGCCTACTCCCAAAAAACCAGTAATCAGATTGACCGGAATTTTATTTAAAGTCATAACAAACGCTTTTATTTTGATTATACAACCAAATATTGAACTTACAGATTCAGTTTTCCTCCAAATTGGGTGAAAGTAAGCTCAATTTTGTTGATTATGTTTGTGTTTTTACTTTATACAACAAATCTGTCTTACCTTCGTTTTTCAGCAAATTTGGAGTAATTAAATCAATCACGACGATTTTAAACAAATAGATTACAAAATCACATATACTTAAGTGCACACCGTAAATTCATTTCTAATGTTTCGCCAACTATTTTTTTTATTTTTTTTGGGTTGGGTTTTATCGGCACCCGCCCAAAACCCTAGTAGCAAATATGAACCTCATGTATTATTTAATCCCTTATTCAATTATCAGCCTGCCAATGAGTTTCGCTCTGGGAGTGGAACACCTGGTCCTAAATATTGGCAAAATCGTGCAGATTATAAAATAGCGGCTACTCTCGACGAAGCAGCTAACAGCTTATCTGGAGAAGTCGAAATCACTTATACTAACAATAGCCCCGAAGCGCTCCCTTTTGTATGGCTTCAGTTGGATCAAAATGCTTTCAACGACAATTCCCGTAGCGGAAAAACTACTCCACTCAATGGAGGTCGGTATGGAAACATGGGCTTTGAAGGGGGATATAGTATTAGTTCGGTAAGTATTCAGCAAGGAAAAGGGAAATTTGCCCCCGCCGAATTCATCATTGAAGATACTCGTATGCAAATCCGTTTGGCCGAAGTTGTAAAACCAGCGGGTGATATCTTAAAAATAAAAATCACTTACGCTTTCAAAATACCTACTTATGCTTCCGACCGTATGGGTAAGCTAGAGACCAAAAATGGTATCATTTATGAAATAGCACAGTGGTATCCGCGTATGTGCGTATTTGATGATATTGAAGGCTGGAATGTACTTCCTTACGTGGGAGCGGGAGAGTTTTACCTCGATTATGGTGATTATGAATATAGTGTTACGGTACCTTGGGATCATATCGTAGGAGGCTCAGGCGAATTGCTCAATCCTTCTGATGTAATGACTTCAGAGCAGCTCAAACGCATGGAAGATGCCCGAAAAAGTGATAAGACCGTGATGATTAGAGGCGAAAAAGAAATCAAAGATAAGAAATCTCGCCCCAAAGATTCGGGCATGATTACTTGGAAGTTTCGCTGTCAAAATGCCCGTGATGTGGCATGGGCCACTTCTCGGGCGTTTGTGTGGGATGCCGCCAAAATGAATCTTCCAAGTGGTAAACCAGCTCTGGCACAATCACTTTATACCGCCGAAAATAGCGGTAACGATAGCTGGGGACGCTCTACCGAATATGTAAAAGGTTGCTTGGAGTTTTATTCAAAATATTTGATGGAATACCCCTACCCTGTTGCTACCAATGTGGCCGGAATCGTGGGAGGAATGGAATATCCCGGGATTGTATTTTGTGCTCACAACGACAAAAAAGATGCGCTTTGGGGCGTAACTGACCATGAGTTTGGACATACTTGGTTTCCAATGATTGTGGGCAATAACGAACGTAAATTTGCGTGGATGGATGAAGGATTTAACACTTTTATCAACATGCTTTCGGCGGAGGCTTTCAACGATGGCGAATACAATCGCGACCGCCTCGATGATATGCAAAACCTGGCTCCTACCCTTTTTAGAGAAGGCGCAGATCCTATTTTGACCATTCCAGATGTTATCAAAATCCCAAATATCGGTTGGGATGCTTATTATAAGCCTGCAATAGGTCTTAAAATGCTCCGCGAAACGGTACTAGGACGTGACCGCTTTGATTATGCGTTCAAACAATACGTAAAGCGTTGGGCTTTTAAGCATCCTACTCCCTTTGATTTCTTCCGTACCATGGAAGATGCAGCAGGCGAAGATTTAGGATGGTTTTGGAAAGGTTGGTTTTATGAAAACTATAAACTTGATCAAGGCATAAAAGAAGTGCAATATGTAGAACAAAGCCCTGCAAAAGGCTCCATCATCACCCTTGAAAACCTCGAACAGTGGGCCATGCCTGCGGTAATTGAATTGGAAGAAGCAGGTGGTAAAAAAACGCGCGTTTCGATGCCCGTAGAAATATGGCAGCGTGGCAGCACTTGGACATTTAAGGCTCCTACCAAAGGGCTTTTGAAGTCGGTAACGATTGACCCCGATTCTCAACTCCCCGATATCAATCCCCGTAACAACACTTGGCGACCTACTCGTTATATTTCACCTGACGAGAATTAAAAAACTTTAGGTTGTATAGTAAGGCAAGGCGAGGTACTTTACAGTGCTTCGCCTTAGTGTTTTATTACAGAATTTTAGGCTTTGGCTTCAATTTTTTTGATAAACTGATGCCTCAGCAAAAACGCTTCTGCAACGCAGTCAAATAGACAAGCGTATAATGAGATATGTGAACAGAAAGAAATCCTAATTTATCAAAAGTAAAATAGAAATCTTCTTTCTTAGCAAGGCCTTGCATCCATTTAAAAATTGTTGTATCCCTCTTCAATATATCTTTATTAGAACCAATATGATGAATAGAAAAAAAAGCGCCCTTGTGGGTGCTGTGATAACTTTTGTCTTGATGTTTCAATCTTGTAAAGACCCTGACATAACAGCCGAGAAATCCGCTACTGTCACAGGGCTTGATTGTGCCTCTGTAATCTTTTCTGCAAGTGCTACAAGTGGAACATCGTACACAGCTACTGCTACTGTACCGTATACCGGTGGAAATGGTGTAACATATCCCGAAGGTACGGCTGTGGCCTCATCTGGTGTTACGGGGTTGACTGCAAAACTATCGGCAGGGACATTAGAAAATGGGAATGGCTCAGCTAGTTTTGTGATTACAGGAACGCCTTCTGCCGCTGGTACTGCTACATTTTCAATTGAATTGGGTGGACAATCCTGTACATTGTCTTTGCCTGTAGTAGCTTCTAAAGCCAGTGTTTCTTCGCTTACTGGCACTGTGACACCTGCCACAGCCATAAATGGTACTGCTTATTCGGGTACCGCAACATTAGAATATACAGGTAGCAACGGTGGCACTTATGATGCTTCCACCGCTTCATCTACGGGTGTGGAAGGTTTGACAGCTACTTTAGCAGCAGGCACTCTTACAAGTGGTTCTGGAAAGCTAGTCTATACCATTGCAGGTACACCTACGTCGGCAGGTACTGCTGTTTTTAACTTGAGTTTTGGAGGACAAACTTGCACTATTTCGATAGCCGTAAGCGCGTCAGGAGCAACCTCTACCGCCAAAGACACGGTCGTTATTACTTACTCCGGTACCAGTGCTTCTTTTAGCAATGCTTTTCAAAATGACGGTGTTACTGTCACCACAAGTGGTGCAGATGTAACCGTAAAATCCACCAATACTTCTAAAGAAATTGTGTATCTTTTATCAGGTACGGCCAGCAAAGGAAGTTTCAAGATTTATAGCGACTACAAGTTCAATATCACACTAAAAGGTGTTAGTATTACCAATAGCTCTGGCCCAGCAATAAATATTCAATCAAGCAAAAAAGCCACTATCAATGTTGTTGGCACCAATACCTTAATAGACGGAGCCACTTATACCACAAGTACAGAAGACCAAAAAGGAACGCTTTTCAGTGAAGGTCAATTGAGTTTTATGGGGACCGGAACATTGAACGTCACCGCCAACTACAAACATGGTATCGTATCAGATGATTATATTTATGTAAGTGAGGCTACTATCATCATAAAATCAGCCGTAAGCGATGGTATTCATGCCAATGATTATTTTGCAATGGACAATGGAAGCATTACGGTATCTGCGGCGGGTAGCAATGGTATTGAAGCCGAAGAAGGTTATGTAGCAATAAATGGTGGAAGCATCACTGTCAACAGTGTAAATGACGGAATTACGGCTTCTTATGAGGGTACAGATGCTACAATTACGCCTTATGTTGTGGTCAAAGGTGGGAAAATAACTGTCACCACCACAGGAGACAAAGGAAACGCCATAAAAAGTGAAAGCTACACTACTATCGGCACATCAGATGTGATAACGCTGAATGTGTCGGGTAAAGGCGCTAAAGGTATAAAAACCGGTGGCGATTTTACTTTGACTGCTGGTACATTAAAAATCACAACTTCTGGTGCCGCTTTTTATGATACTTCCGATTCGGATATTGCAGCACCGGCAGGGATTAATTGTGACAAAAACTTAGCGATCAAAGGCGGCACGCTGACGGTTACTAGCACAGGTTCGGGAGCTAAGGGGATTTCGGTAGATGGCACGGCTACTATCAGTGGTGGCACAACAAATATTTCTGCTACAGGCACAAAATACACCTACAATACAGCAAATACCAGTGAAGCCAAAGGGTTTAAAAGTGATGGTGCTTTCTCAATCACCAATGGAGAGCTAACCATCGCTGCTACTGATGATGGTATCAAGTCAGAAACGTCAATTACAGTAAATGAAGGCAGTACCGTCACCATCACAAAATCGACCGAAGGGATAGAAGCACCGACGATTACTTTTGCGGGAGGAATAACTAATGTTACCTCTTCCAATGATGGAGTCAATGCGAGTATGGGAACTGTGTCGGGCGGTACAGAATCAAACGACGGCAGTAACATCTACGTAAAAGGTGGAATCTTGATTGTCGTAGGAAGTGACGGAATCGATAGCAATGGAAATATTACCATTACGGGCGGAACCATAATCGTAGGTGGCCCAACCAGCCAACCCGAAGAGGGAATAGATGTAAATGGAAACTTCCTTGTCAACGGTGGAATCTTGATTTCGGGTGGTTCGAATGCTCGAATGACTAAAGCCATGAGTACAAGCTCTACCCAAGTAAGTATGTATATCACCGCAAGTGCGCAAGTGGCGGCAAGTTCGGTATTGCACATTGAAGATGCTTCGGGCAAAGAAATGGTAACTTTTAAGCCCAAAAATGCTAATTATTATTTTCATTTCTCAAACCCAAGTCTAGCCAAAAATACCCAGTATAAAATCTATTTCGGAGGAAGTTACACGGGTGGAAGTTTTGTAGGTGGTTCTTCAGGGTGGGGATTGTACACGGGAGGAACTTACTCTACTTCGGGCGCTACGCTTAAGTCCACCACAACGACGTCAAGCTCAGCTACCGTAAATACTATTTCGTTTTAATTACTATTCCTCTTTTACTTCATACCAAGCCGAGGCTCTGCGAAGGGTCTCGGCTATTTCTTTCCGTAACGAATCAGGAGAAAGTACCTCCACATCGGCACCATATTCAAGGATTTTGGCTTTCAACTCGCGGTTGGTATAAACCCGAATGGAAATCGTTCGTTCGCCCACAAGTTGCTGACTATGATGCAGTTTTTTGGTCATTACATACGGAAAACGGCTTTCACTGAATCGCAGATGAACTATTTCCAACGTCCCTTCCAGCGTTGTTCCAATCATGTTGTTGAATCGCTCACGCCAATTGAAAGGCTTATCATAGCTAAAGCCCTCATGTGTTTCGTGGAACTGCGCCATGCGGTCGAGCGGCAAGTTTTGGATGTCGTTTTTCTCATTTTCCCACCCAATTAAAAACCAACGATTGTTATATTCTTTGAGCAACAGGGGAAAGATATGTCTTTGGTAAACTATTTTCCCAAAAGGCTCATAATCAACGCGGATAAATCGCTGTTTCTGAATAGCTTGATACAGTTTTGGCAGATGCGCTTTTCCTTTTAACTCCACTTCTTCAAAAGCAATCGCCGTGTTTTTTTCTGCTTCGGTAAGCGATAGCCGTTGTTCCAAACGCAATAAAATATCCTCCAATCCTAAAAACTCTTTGGTCTTAGATACCTGCCGCAGCAGTGCCACCGCTTCATTGAGTGAGCCATAGTAACTGTCGTCCAATTTCTCCAAAAACGAAAAAGGGACTACATAACGATAACTTTTGGCCCGTTTGGGGATTTCGGCTCCCATATTTCGTAAATCTTCGATGTCATCGCGTAGCGTTCGGTCTGAAATATGTTGTTCTACTTTTTCGGCAATTGCTTCAATCAGCATTTGGGCGGTATAGCCCTGCATGGTTCGTAGTTTTTGATGAATAGCAAACAGCCGTTCTAAGCGTTTTTTGTCCATATTTTTTGATAACGGAACTTACTCTGCCGTCAAAGATACGACTTTTGCAGCGGCTTCTAACCAAAAGCCCCCACTGCTATGACTACTTTACTCTCTTTCCTCCCTTTTGCTCCTACTACCGAACAAGCCAACGCACTCCGTAGCATTGAGTCGTTTATCAACAGCGACGACCATTTTTTGATTGTCAGAGGAGCAGCGGGAACAGGCAAGACGAGTATTATGAGCGCCGTTACGCAGTACTTGGCCAGTAAAAGTATTGTTCCTGTGCCTCTTGGACCGACAGGACGTGCTGCCAAAAACCTGGGTCGTAAAATGGGGCTTCCTGCTCGCACCATGCACAGCTGTTTTTACACCCCTCAAACGGACGTAGAACAGGCCGTCGTCCGTCTAGTTCGTCGCACAAATGACTGTACTACGTTACAGGTATTTATTGCCGACGAAAGCTCCATGGTCAGCGACCGACTTGATGTTTCGGGAGATTTTGTGGCTGCCAATCCATTGTTGGCTGATTTTGTGGACTTTGTACAACAAGGGCACGCGCAAAACAAAATCATTTTTGTGGGCGACGCCTACCAATTACCTCCTGTGGGTTACGGCGCTCACGAAGAGGCACCTGCGCTCCTTGCCTCACACCTACAACAACGCTACGGGTTGCGCGGAAGCTCGGTAGAATTGTCAGAGGTAAAACGTCAAGCCAATGGCTCTCCTATTTTGCAGGTCGCTCACCAACTCCGCCAAAGCATGGAAACACGACGGTTGATGATGCCAAACTACATCGGTCAACTTTACCGAGGCGATCAAGAGGCTGTACGCCTTTATTTGGAGCGTTTTGAGCAAGGTCTGCACGAGCGCGTAGCGATTTTGTCACTTAGCAACAGCTACCGCGACAGATGTAACGCGCTCATTCGTCAGGAATTAGGGTTAATGGGGTGTTTGGCAACGAACGATACCGTCGTTCTTACCCAAACGCACATGGGTCAACATTACGTAGCTAATGGTGAGGTAGGTGTAGTAAAAGCCGTTGACACCAAACGTCATCGAGTAGCCGATTTGGAATTTGTCGAGGCTGAAATCGCCTTCAAAGACGAACATAACAAAGAGTTCAGCCTCCTGTCGTTAGTCTTGGGAAATTCCTTGATTAGCAAACTAACCAAGGAACAGCTCAAAGCTCTTTACGCTTCTGAAATGCGTGAAAACAAGGCGTTTCGGGAAAGTAAAGACATCCGCGCGAGCCGTTACCTAAGTGCGTTGCAGCTGAACTACGGCCATGCCCTCACCGTACACAAAGCACAAGGCAGCGAGTGGGACACGGTGATTATGAACACGAAGATGATAGAGTTGGACTTACGCTTTCTTTACACGGGTATCACGCGGGCAAGACGCGCGCTTTTCACCAACGGGGCGCATCGCTACGCGGCGTAGTGAAAAGATGTATATTTGAGTAAAAATATTAACTTTGTAAACCATGTTGGGTGTCTGTCAATGGGATTTGACCTCTGTATCGCGCTTCGCGGTGCTTCCAATGAAGGGTTGCTTCATTGACTCTGACGAGAACTTGATAACTATTGGGTTCTTTATTTATGTAGCATATCTTGTACTGTTTTTGGAATAAGATATTGTTTATATTGGGATTTAGAAATCCGACAGACACCCTTATTTTTAAATGACCTTCCCCCAATCAGATAAAGAAGCATTAGTGCCGTCATTACAAAACGCAGAAAGTTTTGAGGACTTTTTGTGTGTAATAAATGCTGCCATTGAATTTCCTATATCTAACCAAAAACTCATCTACCACCTAAAAAACGTAGATAAGCTTTATCAATCATTTCAGATTCCTAAAAAAACGGGTGGTGTCAGGACTATTAACGCTCCCCAAAAATCCCTGAAATTTATTCAACATTGTTTGGCTTTTATCTTACAAGAGACCTATTCCCCCACAAAATCGGTCAATGGCTATGTGATTGAGCGAAATGTCGTTACTAACGCGATTGGTCATGCCAATAAAAACTTTGTCTTGAACCTTGACCTTGAAAATTTCTTTCCTTCTATCTCTATCAAAAGAGTATCAAAAGTACTCCAACTGCCGCCTGTCTCTGCTCATCCCAAAGTATCAAGTATGATTGCAAAACTGTGTTGTTTCCAAGAAGCATTACCACAAGGAGCTCCGACTTCCCCACTTTTGTCCAATTTGATTTGTCAGCGATTAGATCGACGTATTGAAGGCTTGGTAAAAAAACACCCAATTACCTACACTCGGTATGCCGACGACCTTACTTTTTCAAGTGATGAGCCTTTTCAAAATGGCTTTTTGAGTCATTTAGATAATATCATCAAGGAAGAGGGTTTTACGATTAATATGGAGAAAGTAAGACTACAACTCAAAAATAGTCGACAAGAAGTAACGGGAATAACGGTGAATGAACGAGTAAATGTTCCCCAAAAATTTATCCGTGAAGTACGGGCTATGTTACACAACTGGGAAACATTGGGCTACGAGGCTGCCCAGCAAAAGTTTTTACAGCACTATGTCCCTAAGAAAGCGAACAAAAAGAAGGAGGAAGCACAACTTCGTAATGTGGTTGCAGGTAAAATCAACTACCTCAAAATGGTAAGAGGTGGTGAGGATACCGTTTATCAAAAATTAAAAGAACAATTAGGCCGATTGGAGCAAGGAAATAATACAGTTAAACCCAAAAGTAAAACTATCAGTATCTGGCAATCTCCAATTGATCATAATCCACGCAGGGTGGTTGGTTTTTTACGAAATTTCAGGGTGGTAAACGATACAGGTTTTCGGGAATTATTACATGACCCAGATGTGAGCGATTTCGATTTTATGGCCAACTTAGCCAAAGTAAATGACCAAATGGAGGCACTAAAAATGGTACTTACACCACGCCTTCACCAAAAACTATCGGCATTTGTCAAAGCATATAATACTGCTGGTGTGGCTTACTTTAAAGAATATGGGCTTTTGCCTTTGAAGGGGCTACCTAAACAAACAGTAAGCCCATTAGCCAAGCTACTTTTGCGAAAGGCAAAAATTCAGCTATCTGAATCTAAAGAGGAAATACAAGAAGCCGTTTCTCCTGATAGAGCGGTGAGCAAAGCCGCCCGAGTATTCCGCGAGCAAATACGGGTAGGCAGCGATTATTTTCAAGATTTAATTTTGGTAAATGCACTCCAACCCACCTTAAAATCTTTGCTTGAATCGGGAGTTATCTCTATTTCAATAGATCCCATACTTGAAATACAAACCCAAAATGTTGAATTATCAGCGCGTGAGTTACTTGATTTTTTAGAAATCTCTTATACACAACTATTTCAACCAAGTATTGAAGAATTTAGTGTCAATTGTTCATTTTTTACAGATGCGTGGGAAGTTGTTAAAGCTATTAACTCGTTGGTGAAAGATTTAGGGGAAAATACTGCCTATTATTTGTCAGAATCTGACCGTATTGTTTGGTTACGTTCGGCAGTTATTAAAAGGGGAACTGAGCAAGCCCCTTTCTTTGCTACAGTAATTTACCTACACCTGGAAAAAGCAAGTATCCAAGATTTTACAGCCTTTACCCACCAACGTTTAGAAAAAACCAAACAACGCCTCTGGTCTTTGGCCGATTGGTCGGTGTTGTATCAAGATGCCAACGGACAAAACCAAGAACATTTTTTCTTAAACTCTACCGACAATCAGCCGCACCCCGCTCTCTGGTACGAGGGCATCACCCACAAACTCACTTTTTACCATTCGTAGAGCGATGAACAAGCCGATATTATTTATTGATGAAAAGCCTTTCCACTCCAATCCAAAAATAAGGAAGGAGTCATACAAGATTTTTTTAGATTTAAAAGAACGCTTGCAACGTTTAGGGGGTATAGACTTAGTTGAGTTTTTTTTTGAAAAAAATCCTGATAGAAGGATTCCTAAAGACTACGAATCACCTGAGTTTGCCGAACTAATGCAAGGTCGGCGTTATGTAGTTATACACAATAGTTATCCTGACTCAAAAGACCCAAACCCAATTATGCCAGATAGCGAAATCAAAGTTTTTAGAACTAAACTACCTGAAGGTACTCAACTTATTAGGTTTAGTGGAGCTATACGAAGGAGGCTTGAAGAACTTCAAAAAGATGAGCCTAAAATAAAGCACTTGGCATACAATAGGGAAGACTTGTACAGAAATTTTGATATTTTCGTAAGGCATTTACAATCAACTAATTTTCAACATCCTTTTCATCTTCTTTTAGAAAATGGGAAAAGTGCCTTTTATTTTGCTGCCCTTGAACTACGAGATGAAATAGAGAGCAATTTTTATTTCAATTCGATAGATGTCCCAACATTTGTGCAGAAAGTCCAAAATCAAAAGACAGAAAGACGGCTCAAAGCAAACTGGAAACAGCAAATTGGGAACTCCATTTTTCTTAGACTATGTAACCTTACTGGCTGGGATAACACAAAAATAGAAAGAGCTGCTGAAAAAATTAAGCAACGCGCTACAAGCTATGATTCGCCAGAAGGTTATTTGACGGATTTAGATAAAATTATTAAAGAAGTTGAAAACCGAAGTGTTTAGAACCATGAGATTACTACTCGTACAGAACAAGTTACATAAAGACTTTTCGGAATTATATCCTTTTGTGGAGGTGATTGAGTTCAAGCAAATTCCTCGTGAAGAATCTGCTGTTGAACAAAATCATGAATTTGACTACTTATCAAACGAAATTAGAAAGTTTGAGGGTAAAGTTGACGGAATTGTTCTGAGTAATTGGCTAAACTCCGATAAGGAAAAAGAAGGAGATATTTTTCACTCAGCCTTTCAACTGGCAGTCTATATTCGTTTAGAAAATAACGATGTGAAGTCGTTTCCAATTTTAATTTTGTCAAAACTATCTGACAAGCAACTACTTACACATTCCAAAGGCACGCCACACATTCTTTTGGCATCCTTTGGTACAAAAATATTAAATCCAGACACTATCGTCTGGGAGTTTAGAGAAGGTGATGATTTCTCATTTGATGATGATAAGACTAACTCCTTAGAAAAAGTATTTGATACAAGTAAAGAAGAGATTAAAAGAGAGTATCATAATATCAAATCCAAAATACATATCGTTGATAAATCCACATCGGGGCATGACATCGCTAACCAGTGGGGTGCTTACCGAATGGCACAGATTACAGGTATAGAAAAAGAAATTAACTATGTTTACCCCAAAACACTATATTTCAAATACCTTCTTGCAAATATTGACGATTCAAGAACAAATGTAAACACTTCAAATTGTACTTCGTTTTGGGATAAAGATTTACATGTCTTGTTCATTGATGATAAATATGACGACGGTTGGCGACAGTGTTTAAAAGGTATATTTGAAAAAAAGGTTTTAAAAGAAGGGAAATCTATAGTTATTCATCCGAAAAACGAATGGAATGACGCATTTCTTCCTGATATACAAGCAGATAAATATGACTTAATCTTGCTTGATTATTATCTTGATACTAACAAGGGAATTGATATATTACCTAAGATAAAAAAAGATAACCCCGTCGTCCCCGTTATTATGTTCACCGCCTCCAACAAGGCATGGAACATGGATGAACTCTACGAAGCAGGAGCCGATGGCTACTATGTGAAAGAACATCCGGATAACGCCCATGATGCAGATTTTTCGGTGGAAAACTTTAAAAACTTCCATAAAACGGTAGAAAAGTGCTTGAATAAGGGGAAGTTATTAAGGAAATATTGGAGCAATATTAACCTGATAAAACAACACTGGAATTTTACAAATAAGGGAAATCAAAAAAACAAAGAGCGTATAGAAGAGCGATTGACTATGTTTGTAGGATTACTCAAAAAAGCCTACGAGCAAACGCATTTTGATAAGCAAACCTTTTTCTATTCCGAATGGGAGCTTGCTTTCCTGACGCTTTGGAGTACCTTGAATGAGATACAGGAGGTGTATTATGAGAAAGTTGAAGGTATTGAAAACCCGAAAAACAGCGGAATAATTGTATCAACCCATCCAGATGGTACGTCTATTATTTCGGAATGGAAAATCCGAAATCAAAATGATAAGTTCTTATGGAAACAAGGAATTTACGCAGGTCTGAACTTAGAAGTCGAAGCAGATAGATACAAACTCGACGTTTTCTCAAACTTTAAATTTGACCGTAATAGCCAAACTTTTAGCATAGCGAATAATCTATCTAATAGAGGTTTTTACGAAACAAGACTATTTCTTCAAGTTGCATATTTGATTAAAAAACAAAATGATTTGAGACAAGGAATCCTAAATATTTGTAGAAAACAAGCAAAAGACACAAATCCAAATTTGGACGATAGTTTGGTAAGTAATCTTGCCTCAAACAACGTTTCAAAAAAGGAGAAAGCTTTATTAGATTTACTTTTAAAACTTAATGAAGCCCGAAATCATCTCTACCTCACACATGGCGAAGATATGTCAAATCCGCAATTTGATAAACTTTATCAAGAGCAAAGAGAAAGTACAGATTGGCAAACCCATATCAAACAACTCTTCGAAATCGTTTATTTCCTCTGTACAGGGAAAGAATGTACTTGGTAAAATCATAAATCCCATGCTCCACTACCTCTCCCACACCAACCGCCAAGGCTCTACGGCCTACATCAGAGCGGTAGCAACTCCCAAAGGCGGTACACGCTATTACGTCACCAAAGACCCCAAAGCGGCGGACTTGTTGGAAGAAATGCCGATTAGCACGTCGGCTATCCTACCTATTTTGATTTGGCTCCCAAAGGCTGGGAAGAGTAACCTACCCAGAAGAAATTTAGAATAATTCTCATTATCTTTGTTTAGCCAAAACAGACAAACCATGAGCACTGCACAAATTATTTACGAACAATACAAAGTTCTCCCCAAACGTGTCCGTGAAGAACTCAAAGCGCTGATTATCAACGAAGACAGTCAAGGCCAATCCCCCACGCTTATGCAAGAGATTGAGGAAAGCCTAAAGCAGGTAAAACTAATGAAAGAGGGAAAGATACCAAAACGCACTTGGGCTGATTTTAAGAAAGAAATACAAAAACCCCAATAGATTAATTAAAATTATTCCCCCTTCAACTCCTCATACACACTCTCCAAGTCCATAATGTACCAGTAATCAAGATTGTCGAACTGGAAAAGAGCTTCTATTCGCTGCTGGAAATACGACAAATAGCCGTTTGCCTGAATGAGTTTCATTGCTTTCTTAAACATCGTCGTAGAAGCATTGTAGTTGGCATCGGCTGCTCCACCAAATTCGTTGGCATGTTCGGTGGTAAGTTCTACGCGATACAGCAACAAATCAATAATATCATAAGGAAAAGCGGCTACTTTCTCAAATTCGGACACCAATGTCTTGAGTTCGGCGTTGCTTGGGTCTTTGGGGTTGCCAGAAGGCGTCCAAAACTGACGATAGATTTTCTTTTTGTAAGTGTCTAGCATCGCTTGCCGTTCTGATTCGCTCATCAAATCTTGGTTATAATAATCCTTCACTTGCGGCAGTTTTTGGTACAACTTCAAAATTTCTGCGCGAAGTGCCTCCTCATTCATTTCGGCAAGGTACTTTTTGAGTTCGGTGGTTTTGCTTTTTTGAGCCATAAAGTATTGTGGGTAGAAAAAGTAGTAATCTAATCCAAAAATAGCACTATCGCCCAAAAGTATTATATCATTTCCGTTGTTTTCTTACGTATTTGATGATGTTTTGGGGTTTGTTACGAATATCCTTATACATACACTTTGCATAGAAGTGGCCTCTCAAAAAACTTATTAAAAGAGGTTTGTTATCAACCACGTATTATATTTTAGAAGATGGACGTTACTTTTGTACGATTTTTGCTAAAGAATCAGGGTGATCTGTTTCTTAAAAAATCCCAGGAAAGGTGCTGTATGAACGTTGAACCGATGCCGTTGAAAAAGATTTTACTTCTGTTTTTGGTAAGTTTCTCTTTATTGGCGCAGCCTAAAAGAGAATTTAGAGGTGTATGGATTGCCAATGTCGGCAATGTAGACTGGCCTTCTGCCAAAGGACTCCCAGCTGCTCAACAACAGCAAGAATTACGAGATTTGCTAGATATGATTCAGCGACGAGGCCTCAATGCCGTTTTTTTTCAGATTCGTAATGCTTGCGACGCTGTTTATGAAAGTAAACTAGAGCCGTGGTCGGAGTGGCTCACGGGGCAGCAAGGGCGCTCCCCAGGCTATGACCCACTTGCGTTTGCCATTCAGGAATGTCGTAAGCGCAACATCGAAATCCACGCTTGGATGAATCCCTACCGTGCGGTCACGGACATTAGGAGGGCGTCGATTGCGCCTAATCACGTCGCAAAAACCCGCCCTGATGTGTTGTTGGCGTATGGGCCTCTACGTCTTCTTGACCCAGGAAGGCCCGAAGTTCGATCGTTTGTGACCAAGGTAGTGATGGATGTAGTGCGTCGTTATGATATTGACGGGATTCACTTCGACGATTATTTTTATCCTTATCCTCAAGCAGGCCTCAAACTCAAAGATGATGCTACTTTTGAAGAATATAATCGTGGTTTTACAGATAAGGCCGATTGGCGTCGTGACAATATCAATCTGCTCATCAAAACCGTGGCAGATAGTATTCAGCAGGTCAAGCCTTGGGTCAAATTCGGCGTGTCGCCCTTTGGAATTTGGCGCAATCGTAGTAGTTCTTCTGAAGGTTCTAATTCTCGCGGATTTGAAGCATATTCGGGCAATTTCTCCGATTCTCGTAAGTGGATTCAGGAAGGGTGGGTAGATTATATTGCACCTCAGGTATACTGGAGCATGGGCAATAACTCCGCTAACTATACACACATCGTACCTTGGTGGAACGACAATGTTTCTGACCAACACCTGTACATCGGTCATGGGGTGTATAAAGTCAATAGTGACGCCAATTGGCGCCGCCCCCAAGAAGTCCCTAACCAAATCAAATACAATCGGACATTTCAAAATGTGCATGGTAGTATTTTGTTTAGTGCCAAAATCCTTCGCAACAATCCTAATCGTTTTTGTGATGCCTTGTGTGAAGATGTGTACCAAGCACCTGCCCTTGTGCCAACTATGCCTTGGAAAAATACGACTCCTCCCCCCAAACCAGAAGAAGTAACCACCTCTCTCAATGACAATAATACTGTGACATTGCAGTGGTCTTATCCCTATAAGACCAACTCTGAACGCGACAAAGCGCGCTATTTTGTGATTTATCGTAGTGCTAATCAAGCTTCTATTGACCTCCGAACAGCACAGGCCATTCGGACTATAGTGGTGAGAGAAGAAGGAAAAACATCTTTTAGTTTTGTTGATAAAAATGTCAAACCTCGCACTAAGTATAATTATACTGTAAGTGCGTTTAGTCGTCTTCACAACGAAAGCCCTCCCACAGAGGTAGTGAGTATTATGACAGGGCAGCGGGAAGTAGAAATAGAGGAAGAACCACAAAAACCAATTTTGCCTATAGCTACTCAATTGCAAGTACCTACCGAAACAGAAGCACCTATGGAGTCGGTAGCTGCCGCAGCTATGGATGAAGAAGAAGAGGCAACAGAAGAGCCCGAAGAACTTGCAGCTACTGATGAAAAAGAAACCGTTGCGGCGGCTTCTCAAGAAAATGAAACTCAAGATGAGTTTTTGCAAATATTTCCAAATCCCTTTAATCAACAAATAGGTATTCGTTATCGCTTACCCGCCGCCGCAGAAGTCTCTCTTTATGTGTATGATACCCGAGGCACACGTGTGGGGGCGTTGGTTGTTAACCAACCCCAACAAGCAGGTACTTATTCTGTAAAGTTCAATGGACAGTTTTTAAGTGATGGCGTTTATTATGCGCGTCTGATGGCCGGTGAAACCCAAAAAACGGCGAAGATTATTTTGAAGCGTTAGGAATCATTAACAAAAGAAAGGCAAGATTTGCACTGATTTTTTCGTTGAAAGCGCACAAACAAATTTTATAATTACCATGAAACGATTCGTATTAAGTGCTTTATTGATTGCGTATAGCACTTCTATTTTTGCTCAAACTACTACAGCCGTGGACAAAGAACCTATCAAAAAAATTGAAGTAACTGGCACCGCCGAACTCGAAATCGTACCTGATGAGCTTTATTTCACGATTTCGCTGAAAGAGTATTTTAAGGACGAAAAAAATCAGAAAGATAAAGTGGCACTAGAAGTGCTTGAGAAGCAGCTTATAGATGCCGTCAAAAGTGCAGGCCTTCCCAAAGAAAACCTTTCAGTAAGTGGAGTGACGGGCTATCGCGAATGGACGGGTAAAAAGAAACCTCAACATTTTTTGGCAGCAAAACAATTCCAACTCAAGCTCTCAAATGCTAATAACATCAACGACTTGATGGCTAAAGTAGATGACCGTGGAGTAGAGTATGTAAACATGAGCCGTGTGGAGCATTCAAAGAAAGAGGAATTTCGCAAACAAGTGAAAATCAACGCACTCAAAGCTGCCAAAGAAAAAGCGGGCTATTTGTTAGAATCAATTGGTGAAAAATTGGGCGAAGTTCTTGAAATTCATGAAGTAGAAGAAGGCAGTGTATATCCGATGTACAAACAAGCCCAATACAACGTACGCTTAATGGCTGCTGACGCTGCTCCTGAAGGTGGTGATGCCCTTGAATATCAAAAAATCAAGTACAGCTACCGGATGAATGCTACTTTTAGAATCAAATAACTGAGATAATCTTTTAAAAAGCCCAAGCGTTTCCAAAACGCTTGGGCTTTTTTATGCTTTACGACGAACGTCTAAACCGTAATTTTTGAGGATACTTCTAGCAAGGGCTGATTTATGGACTTCGTCGGCTCCGTCGTAGATACGAGCAGCGCGCTCGTGGGTGTACCAATACGAAAGCAAAATATCGCTTGTCATTCCCAAACCTCCGTGGGTTTGGATAGCGCGGTCAATAACTCGGAGCATCATATTGGCCGTAAAAAACTTAATCATTGAGATTTCATCCCGTACCGACGCTGCCCCCGACAAATCGATATTGTGGGCTGTACGCAAAACAAGTAGCCGCGCGGCATCGATTTCGGCACGACTTTCGGCAATAAACCCTTGTATAAACTGGGTATCGCCTAGCATTTTGCCTTCTTCGAGTTCGCGTTTGGCGGCATAGCGGCACATCAAATCGAAACTTCGCTCCGCTATTCCAATAAAACGCATGCAGTGGTGAATCCGACCAGGTCCTAATCGCTCTTGTGCCAGTAAAAAACCACTTCCTTCGGTTCCGATAAGATTGTTTAGAGGTACTCTTACGTTTTCATAAAGCATTTCGGCATGACTTGCCCAGCTATCTCCCGCATGACCCATGATTGGAATGTTTCTGACGAGGGTTACGCCAGGGGTATCCATAGGCACCAAAATCTGACTAGCCCGTTTGTGTGGAGCGGCGTCAGGGTTGGTGACGGCCATCACTACGGCAAAAGCCGCCCCGTCTGCCGAACTCGTAAACCATTTATGGCCATTGATGACGTAATCACTCCCGTCTTTGACAGCTGTAGTTCCCATACGAGTAGGATTCGAACCTGCGAATTCGGGCTCGGTCATGCTAAAACAACTTCTTATTTCACCTTGCATGAGAGGTTTGAGATAACGTTCTTTCAGGTGCTGTGGAGCGTATTTATACATCAATTCCGTATTGCCAATGTCAGGAGCTTGGGTATTAAACACAAAATGCCCAAAGGGAGAACTTGCCAATACTTCGCTGATTTGTCCAAACTCGCAGAGGGTAAGTTCAAGGCCGCCGTCTTCTTTGGGTAAATGAAGCCCCCATAGACCTGCTTTTTTTACCAATTGCCGTTTTTGCTGGAGGATAGGCTCTACCTCCGAAAAATTATGGGTCAAAAAATGAGGTGTTTCTAAGGGATAAAGCTCGTTTTCGATAAAGGCTTTGATTTGGGGCAACAGTTTCAGAGTGCGTTCCGTCGCAAAAATTGGTTCCATAGATAAGGCAAGGGTTTATTATGCGTGCCGAATATTTTTCCAAATATAAAAAATAAAATAGTTGGAAAAAGGAAGAAAAATCGGTCAAATGAATTCCTTATACTTTAATCTACTGAAGGCAAAATTTACGTAAAAACGCTACTAGAAATCTGAGTTAGCAAGATATAATCAAGTATTTGGCCTAATTTTACCCCCTAATTTCAAGTTAGGTACTGATGTTTATTTCTCTTCAAAATGCTTTTGTACGTCGCTACGATACAGTGGTGCTTTCAGAATTAGAGGTGACTTTTAAGACGGGTGAGCAATGGGCTATCATAGGTCCCAACGGCAGTGGTAAGTCTTCGCTCATTGAGGTTTTGGCTGGTAAATGGCCCGTATGGCGAGGTAAAATTACACATGATTATGGAGGTGTTTTGTTATCGAAAGTAGCAGAGTTGGTTCCGTCTGATTATTCTTTTAATCGAATTGTAAAATCAGCTGCTCAATATTATCAACAACGTTTTCATAGCTATGAAGCAGCCATAGCTCCTTCGGTAAGAGAGGTGCTCACCAATCAACTCAAACCCGTAGGTACGGTCGATGAGCAGTCGGTCGTATTAGCACCTTCAGAAATAAGTGAATTAGAATTGCTCCGATTGACAGAGCTACTCTCTATAAATCATTTATTAGAACGCCCTTTTGTGACGCTTTCCAATGGCGAAACCCGGCGGATGATGCTATGTAGGTCGTTGCTCAAAATGCCCAAAATCCTGCTTTTAGATAATCCGTTTGCGGGGCTTGATGTGCACTCTAGAGATGTATTGCGAAGTGCTTTACAACAACTCAAGGAAGCGGGGGTATTGGTGATTTTTGTAACATCCACATCTGAAATCCCTGAGAGCGTAACTCATATTTTGGAATTAGATCATGGTAAAATAAAATCCCAGAAGCTGCACAACCAAAACCATGAATCTTCTGAAAAACAAGAGATTAAAGCCACAGAAATCAAACTCCCTCAACTTCACAGCAGCACAACTCTAAATCTTCAAAGTTTAGCTTTTGAATATGCTGTAAATCTCCGAAATATCAACGTGACCTATGGCTCCCAAAAAGTACTAGATAATGTAAACTGGAAGGTGAAGAAAGGTGAAAAATGGGCTTTGGTGGGGCCTAATGGTTCGGGAAAATCTACTTTACTCAGTATCCTCACCGCCGACAATCCTCAACGTTTTGCCAATGATTATGATTTGTTTGACCAAAAGCGCGGTGGACCCTCCATGTGGGATGTCAAAAGTAAAATAGGGCATGTTTCGCCAGAGTTGCACCTTTATTTTCCGCAAGAAACGACGGTTTTTAAAACCATTGCCTCAGGTTTTTTTGATGCGACGGGCATTTATTTTCGTAAACTGACCGAACAACAGATCCAACAAACCCACCTTGTAGCGGAGTGGCTCCAAGTGGCAGATTTGTTGGAAAAGCTTTTTAAAAATCTTTCTAAAGGTCAACAGCGGTTGGTGTTGTTGGCGAGAGCACTGGTCAAAAATCCCCCCCTTCTTATTTTAGATGAGCCTTGTCAGGGTTTAGATTTTGCCACAGTAGAACACTTCAAAACCGTCGTAGATACTATTTGTGCTTCTTCTGAGCGTACGTTGATTTACGTATCCCATTATCCTCACGAAATTCCAAGCTGTGTTACCCACACTTTGAGATTGGCAGAGGGCAAAGTGGTTTAATAAATATTAGGACGCGCTTGTTTGGGATCGACTACCGTCTGAAAAGAACTTACGCCCGCAGCACCAAAAAAACCTAAGGCTTTACGGCCATTCGGATTTGAATTTTTGATGTTACTAAAAATATTAGAAGGTGGTGTCGCAAACAGCCCGCCGTTAGTAGATTCTATCCTGATTTGATTGATAAAATAATACCCTTCAAGCGTTAAGCTATGAAGCTCTAATTTTATAGTGTCTTTTTCTACCAAAAACTCATCAAAAGGAACAATGGATTGGCGGATAGGTAAAACAAAAATCAATCCGTCACTATTGCCTCCGGGGCTAAAGCCCGCATCGTAGGCTGTAGAAATCTGACTTGCTTTATTGAAATACTTGCCGTTTTTGAATGATTTGATCCAATAGCAATCACCCGCTCCCACGGGGTCTCGGGCAAAAAACTCAGGCTTATATCCTTGTTGGGGCTTGCCATCTGAAGGCGCTACAGGGAGTTTATCAAAAAAGTAGGTTAAAGAATCAATCTTAGGAACCCGATTTAGCTTACTTACTGCGGTATATTCTTCATTGCCAAACTTGACATTGAGGGTATATGTCCTTCCTATATGGCCCAAAGTATCGGTAGAAGTGCTTGGCTTCCATATATAAACTCCATTGTTTTTTGCATCTTTGAAATTAAAAATTCCCCCTTTATCATCAGTGACTACCACCGAGGCGTTCAAGATTGGTTTAGCTGGACTATTGTCAAAATAAGGTGCTGATTCTGTCAAGCGAATACTGTGTTCGATTGCTTGATTCGTAATCCATCCGTCTACAACTAGTTGTGGGTCACCTGATTTGATATCTAAATCTATCACATCTTCGCAGCTTGCGAGGCTCCCCAAAGCAAGCAATAAAATAAAGAGAGATGCGAGTCTGTTTTTCATGGCTATGTATATGGTTGAAATCTTGAAAGATTGCTTAAAATTTGAAATTATAGGTAACAGCGGGTATTACACTTCCAATAATTGAATACCGCACTGCTTCGGTTTGAAGATTATTATTTTCGTTTTGGCGGAGGTAAGTCGAAAAAGGATTACGGCGATTGTACACATTATATACACTGAATACCCACTCACCCTGGCCTTTTCCAAAAAGTTTCTTTTTGGATTTGAGAGTAGCACCTAGGTCAAGGCGATGATAAGATGGAATCCGGGCGGCATTTCGCGAATCGTTGACATTGTGTGGGAGAGCCCACTCGCCCCATTCAAATCGATTGGTAGGGAAAGTAGCAGGTGTACCTGTATTAAAAGCAAAGTTAGTAGAAAAACTCCAGCGGTCATTAAGTTGATATAGACCCACCACGGATAGGTTATGGGTTTTGTCAAAACGTGCCGGAAACCAATCATTTCTGTTGATGCCTTCTATTTTACGTTCAGTGCGGGCCAAAGTATAGCTAAGCCAGCCAGTCAGTTTACCCCGATTTTTCTTTATATAAAATTCGGTTCCATAAGCGCGTCCATTGCCAAATAATAAATCCCCTTCAAGATAGCGATTCAATAAAAGGTCCGAATTGCGGACATAATCTATTTGATTTTGGAGATCTTTGTAGTAAATCTCTAATGAGGCCTCATACATATTGTCCTGTAAGTTTTGAAACCAACCTAATGCCACTTGGTCAGCAATTTGGGGTTTGATGATTTTTGAACTTAAGGTCCATACATCAAGCGGAGAACTTGCAGCAGTATTGGAGAGCAAATGTAAATATTGAGCAGTACGGTTGTAACTTACTTTGATAGAAGCCGCTGGTGAAACTTCGATTTTGGCCGAAAACCGAGGCTCCCAATTTCCATAAGTATTGATAACTCCTGTTTCATATTTATTTTCTGAAATTGGAATTTTGCGTTCGCCTTTTTCTACTTCTAAAAACTCAAAACTGGTGCCAGGGCCTAGATTACGAAAATAGGAATAACGAATGCCGTACTGGAAAGATAGCCAATTGTTGACTTTTTGCTCGTTGCCAACATAAAGCGCAGATTCGTCGGCATAGCGAGTGTCTAGGGTTATTGTACGCTCTTCCCCGTTTGAAAGAGCAAGGGCTGTACCTGGCCTAGAGGTATAGTTGATATACTGCCCTCCAAAAGTGATTGTATTGTTGGGGGTTAGATAATACGTAAAATCAGGTTTTATACTCCATGTTTGGATATTGGAATTCCATTTGAATTTGTCACCAGAAGTGTTTGTATTATTGCGATCTGACTCCAATCCATAGTCATAGTTAGAATAAAAAGTCGTAGCGTTGAGAAAGAGCTTGTCATTAAAAAGGTGATTCCAACGGGCAGTAGCTGTTTGGTTGCCCCAATCAAACCCAAAGTCTGCTCCGAATACATCACGCCCAAAATAGCCCGACGCATAAATCGTATTTTTATCATTGATACGGTAGTTGGCTTTGGCGGTGAGATCATAGAAATAAAAACGAGAGTTTTTTAAATCACCACTCAGAAAGGGTTTTGCCAATACGTCTATGTAAGACCTGCGACCCGCTACAATAAAAGATCCTTTGCCTTTGGCAAAAGGCTGCTCATAGCTTAATCTTGAAAAAATAGTCCCTATCCCACCGTTTATTTCCCTAGTTTTGGCGTTCCCTTCTTTGAGTCGTACATCCAAAATAGAGGAGATGCGACCACCGTACTGGGCTGGGATTCCTCCTTTTACAAGTTTGACATCTTTGATAGCATCAGGATTGAAAACGGAAAAGAAGCCGAATAGGTGAGAGGAGTTAAAAACGGGAGCTTCATCAAGCAACACTAGATTTTGGTCGATATTTCCTCCTCTTACATTGAAGCCACTTGCTCCTTCTCCTACACTTGTCACACCAGGCAACAATTGTATGCTTCTTATAATGTCTACTTCTCCGAGCAAAGCGGGCATTTGTCGGATAGTTTTCATCTCTACTTTATTAACCGACATCTCTATACTCTTTACATTTTCGTCTTCTTTGGTCGTTTTTACTACTACTTCTTGAAGTTTAAGGCTTTCATCTTTGAGCTCAATATTGAGTTTCAAATCATTTTTTAAGTCAATTTTCTTTTCTACTTTTTCATACCCTAAGTAGTTGAATATCAGTGTGTAGTTTCCTGAGGGGAGGGAGAGCGCATAATATCCGTAATCATTGGCAACGGTACCATTTCCAATTTCGCGGACATATACGGATACGCCAATAAGACTCTCTCCGTTGGTAGCATCTTTGATGTAGCCACTTATGGTCTTTTTTTCTTGGGAGTAGGCTAAAAGGGTGGTGGAAAAAAATGCAAAAAGGAATAATAAGTGTTTCATAGCTGTATGATAAAAGTTTTTGATGGTCTATTTCATGACATCTAACTTTGATGGTTCCCTCATGGAGAATTGATTAGTTTGTATTTTTTCTATATAAAAACGATACAAACCTACCTTTTTGTTTAAAAAAATAAGATAAAATTGGGATGAAGTGCCATAAAACTAGCGTAAACGGGAAGAAATAGATAATGATTTTGAGCTACAAATCAAAAGCTGCCCCCAAAAATATGCTATTAACCATACCAAAAACCTGTATTCTACCTAAGCAGTAATACAGGTTTTTGAAATAGCAGTATATACTTAAGATATTACTTGTTTGTATCGTCAGTTAAGGGTGGCGGAGTATTGGAAACGACCGGACTATTTTCTTCTAAATGAGAAATTTCTTCGGGTTTTGGAGTTTCCGAGGCCAGACTCGACTTATTAGATTCAAGAGAAATATCATGCTCTGCCGAAGATGAGACATGAGCAGATGTGTTTTCGGTAGAAGGCTCCTCTGAAGTGATTTCGTCTTCTGTCGAGGCTTTTTCATCTTCTTCCTCCAATTTGGGGAAGAAAGTGCCTTGAAAAACCAAAATAATACATACCCCTACAAAAATGCAAGCATCAGCAAAGTTGAAGATAGGTGTAGTATAGTATTGTCCGCCCCATACAGGAACCCACTCTGGCACAAATCCTTCCCAAAAGTCTACAAATACCATATCGATTACTTGTCCATGAAACCAAGGAGTAGGCGAGCCATAAGGAGCATTTCCAATAAGAACACCATAAAAAATACTATCTACAAGGTTGCCGATAGCACCTGCCAAAATCATAGACATTGCCCAAAGAAGACCACTAGATGCCCCCTTCTGAGCGAGTTTAATCATATACCATGCAATAAAGACCATGGCCCCTAGTCGAAAAACCGTCAGGAAAAGTTTACCATATTCGTGGTCGATTTGCATTCCAAATGCCATGCCAGGGTTGGTGACATAATATAGCTTGAGCCAATCGCCAATGAGGCGGATTTGACCAGCAAAGCCCGGTGACATATAATGATGAACGAGCAGTTTAGAGGCTTGGTCTAATCCGATGAGTAGGAGCGCAAATAAAAAATACTTGAGAGGATTTTTCTGAGATTGAGTCATGACTTTTGGTTAATGGACAACTTTCTGTTGGTGGCGACGTTGTACCTCGCGTTTAATGAGCAAAAATTCTCTACTACTCTGTCCTGCAATGGATTTATTCTCTGCTGCACGGCGAAATAAATAGGGCATGACGGCCTCCACTGGTCCATAAGGAACGTATTTTGCTACATTATATCCAGCATGAGCGAGATTGTAGGAGATGTTGTCACTCATGCCGAGGAGTTGGGCAAACCATACGTGTGGGTCGTTGTGTGGAATATTAAGTTTATCCATCAATTCTATACAATACAAGCAGCTATACTCATTATGAGTGCCAAGGCAAATAGAAACAGTGTCACGATTTTCAAGAGAAAATAGAATAGCCTTGTTATAGTCTGCGTCTGTATCAGCTTTGGTAGCATTGATAGGGTCTTGGTATTCATTTTCGTGAGCGCGGAAGCGCTCTTTCTCGATATAAGCACCTCTGACTAGTTTTGCTCCTAAAAAGTACCCATTGGATTTAGCTTCACGAGTAGCTTTCTGAAAGTTTTCTAGCATATCGTGACGATACATCTGGAAAGTATTATAGACAATGGGCTTTTCGAGGTTATATTTTTCCATTGCCTTGTAAGTCAAGTCATCAATCACCCCCTGTATCCAACTTTCTTCGGCGTCTACGAAGATTTTGACGTTTAAATCATGCGCTTTTTTACATAGAGAATCAACCCTGTCTTTGAGGCGGTCGTAAGCAGCCTCTTCTTCGGAGCTAAGTGGATGACCGGATTGGATTTTTTCAAGAAGCTCAGTGGAACCAATACCAGTTACTTTAAAAACAGAAAAAGGAATAGCGTCTGATTGACTGGCTTTTTCGATTGTTAGCAGAATTTCGCTGGTGGTTTTATCAAAACTCTTTTCATTGTCTTCTCCTTCAACAGAGTAGTCTAAAATAGTGCCTATTTTAGATTTTGCCAAATTTTGTATGGTTTTTTCGCACTCTTTTATGTTTTCACCTCCACAAAATTGGCCAAAGAGAGTTGATTTTATAAGATTTTTAATAGGAAGTCGTAATAAAAGAGCAAGTTTTATAAAAAAAGTTCCTAATTTTACAAGCCAAGTTCGATTCATCAAAGCAAATAACCAAAAGGTTTTTTTGAGCTGAAAATTTGACTTAGACGAAAAGGCTACCGAAGTGTCTTCAAATGAAACACCCTTTTGGGGAGAAGCAACACTTATAGACATAGTTTTTAGTTGTGTTTGTTGTTATAACAATAAAACAAATGCAAAATTACAAAAGTTGTGCTTAGCATTCAAATTGTTAATATCAGATTGTTGTACTTAATTAATTCTTTTAATTTTTCTCTATTATGAGTGCCACCTTGGAAGTTTTACCGATGAGCACGTGGGTTGATACGGGAGGTAAGCCGCTCGTCATTGCCGGCCCATGTAGTGCCGAAACCGAAGAGCAAGTTTGGGAAACCGTAACCCAAATCAAAGCTCAAGGGTATGCAAACGTTATTCGTGCAGGCGTATGGAAACCTCGCACGCGCCCCGGAAGTTTTGAAGGTATGGGAGAGGCTGCTTTGCCTTGGCTCGCTGCTGTAAAAAAAGAAACAGGTTTGCCTGTGGCTGTTGAAGTAGCTACCCCTCAACATATAGAACTAGCTCTCAAATATGGAATAGATATTCTGTGGATAGGAGCTCGTACCACCGTTAATCCTTTCAATGTTCAAGATTTAGCGGATGCGTTGCAAGGTGTGGATGTGCCTGTTTTGATCAAAAACCCTGTCAATCCAGACTTAGCTCTTTGGATTGGAGCTTTTGAGCGTATCAATCGCGCTGGAATCAAAAAATTGGGAGCGATTCACCGTGGGTTTTCTAATGCCCAAGAAACCAAGTATCGTAACTCGCCCATGTGGAATATCGCTATCGAATTGAAAACGATGTTTCCTGAGTTGCCTATCATTGGTGATCCAAGCCACATGGCCGGAAAACGCGCTTACTTGTTTGAAATAGCACAACGTGCTTTAGACTTGAACTACGACGGCCTTATTATTGAATCGCACCGCGATCCAGATAAAGCATGGTCAGATGCTGCTCAACAGTTGACTCCTGCCGCTCTAGGCGAAATGCTCCATGAACTTCACGTTCGTAAAGCTGAATACGGTACTGATTACCAAGGCAATTTGGAAAACCTCCGTGGCAAGCTTGATAATCTGGATCGTGAGTTGCTTGAAATTTTGAGCCACCGTATGTCGTTGGTTGAGCAATTGGGTGAGTACAAGCGTGACAACAACGTAGCAGTTTTACAAATGGATCGTTGGCGTCAACTTCGCAAAAATCGGGCAGATTTAGGAAAACAATTGAACCTTTATCCTGATTTTGTGGAAGAATTGTTTGAATTGATTCACATGGCCTCTATTCGTAAACAAACAGAAGTGATGAACTCTGCTCCTGCTGTTTAGGCCGTTGATAATAATAAAACCAATAAAAAAGCCACCTATTGCAAGAAGGTGGCTTTTTTATTGATTATGCTTCATGGACATTAGTGGTCTTCACTACTTTCATGCCCGAGGAGCGTGAGGCGGTAAGGGGTTGAGGAGACTTTAATCGTTTTTTTGTTGGTAAGATTGGCAATTTCAATTTGTAGAAGCTCGCCTGTTTTAGGTTGAGTGATATACAAATACTTATCAGTTGCTTCCAATTGAGGTTTTTGTACTTCGTCTTTTTGGATGGCAGATACCACATTGCCTGTTTTTAGCAAGGTGTTGTTGCTCAAATTAAAAATCTGCACTTCGCCGCTATGCAGCAATACTACAAGGCGATTGCCAGCATAATCCACCTTGCATTGCATGATGTCGGTACTTTGTACAATAGGAGTTACCGTATTTGCGACAACGTCAATCAAATAAGCCCCTTTGGCGGCGGTATATCCAATGAATTTTTGTGATTTGGTGGCTTCTAAAATCGTACCAAACCAGGCTGTTCCAAAATCAGAAGGATGTGCAATAAGGCGCTGCTCTCCAGTTTGAGTTACTACCAAAATTCCGCTAGCCGAACCAAATACTGACACATTGCCGTCACTAGCATTTCCGTGGATTCCCTTTGTCTGGACAGTAGATTTGTAAATTTCCTGCCCAGAAGCATTGATAATGCGTACTCTTTCGGGTAAAACACCAGCTACAGAGCCGTCTTTTTCGGTAACAGCATAGTTGCCATTGTTAAATTTGGTCATCGCTCCATGGTGTGCCGTTTTGCTAGCATTAATGGTTTTGAGCTTGGCTCCCGTGTTATGGAAGTCCGTTTCTTTTCCTACACTCAAGGTACCGTCGCCATCATTAAAGAGCAATACTTCATCACTTTTGCTTTTAAAATGAGTAGGTGCTAAACTTTCGCCTGTCATAGCAGCCCATTTAGGAGTGCCTTTTACATCAATGTGGTCACCGTGGTACTCAAGACCTGAATCGAAAAATTGAACAAGATTGTTTTCCCGATGTACTACACTTGCATACCGCCCAGACTCAGTTACATAAAGTGAAGCTTTCGGAAATGCCGTTTCAAATTTTTGGGTTTCGCCCGTTCGAGGAGTTATCAAAAAGACTTCTTTTGATACTTCATCATTGACTACTACCCGCAAGTGTTTGTATTCCAACGGATCATCAGAAGGATCTACTTCGCTGGTTTTGTTACAGCTTATGATAAGTGTACTTGCTAAAGCGACTGTTAGATAAGGTAAGAAATGTTTTTTCATGGATACGTTTTATTTGTGCAACAATGTTGCAAATATAAAACGATAAAATTTGTTTTTGCAACATTGTTGCAAATTTGCGCATTAAAAAAACCCTTTTTACATACACGCCTCCCTATTTTAAGGAAGTGTATTGTTGAAATGAGAAGATTGTCAGGTAGTTTCGAATCGATAACCTACGCCATGTACCGCCGCAATTTTGAGAGATGTATCCTCTTGGAGCAATTTTCGCAAACGTGATACGAAGACATCAATACTACGGCCTACTATGATGCCTTCATCTTCCCATACTGATTTGAGAATAAAATCTCGCTCTAGGACTTGATTGGGGTGGGTCACAAACAAATGAAGTAGTTTGGCCTCTCTATAAGTGAGATTATGTTTAATGCCATTAGTATAGATTACTTGATTTTCAATATCAAAAGTGGATTGACCCACATTGATAAGCTCAGAGGTGAGAGAAGAAGCAATAGGAGAGAGAAAGGGCTGTATAGGTTGTCTTTTTCGCCAAATCATATAAGTGCCGCCTAGCATGATGAGGCCTAAGCCTAGAGCCGACCAGCTTGCTAGAGGCGCAGGTGCCGTAGGTTTAGAATTTTCAAAAATTATTTGGACATAAAAGCATCCCTTGTCTTGATTGCGCCCGCCACAAGGGACTTCATGGTTTTTGGTATAGTCTAGGTAGTTATAACCTAATTGAAGCTCTTGTGTGTCACAATCTCGCACTACTACATCGTAGTTGAGCGAGATTTGATGTAACTTGAGAGATTCTTGTAAAATAGACGGTAATTGATTGTAATTGAAGGTGTTATTGAGTTGTAAAACAAAAGTAGTGGGACTTGTTTGTTTTACAACAGGGATTTTGGAGGTAGAATCGCCACTAGCCAACAACAGGTAATGACCCGTACGCCGTAGGGCAAGATTTACTTTTTCGTCGAGCCGAGCTGGGTTGTTTGAAGTATCCCAAATTGAGGCCCCAAACAATAGACTTAACCCTACAAAGGAAGCTACTATTACCAATTTATCCATCATAGTTTTATGACCCTCAACATCTGATTCTTTGTTAAATGTAACAAAAACAGAAATTTTTAGCAACCGTCACCTGTTTTGTTTTTCCAAAAAAGCGGTCTAAAAATATCATTGGCAAAAAAACGCGTGAGTTTAATCGTATGTTTAGTAGGATGGTTTTTATGAATGGGCTCAATGACAAGTTCGTCACCAAATCTGGCTAAATCTAAAATGTGGGCTATTTCGACCTCATATACTTTACGAGTAGTAGACGATAAGCCCGCATTTAGACTTTCATGGCGGCGTTTGAGATAAATCCGAAAAGGAATTTTGGTGGAGGATTCCAAAGCATAGGGGTTGCCTTTGATAAGCGATAATTTGCCTTTGCTTATCACCGAAAAATGGGCATAATCGAGGGGCTTTCCATTCAAAACAAGCGAGCTTACAAAAGGCTTATTGTCATTTGAATCATCGGTAAAGCCAAAAACACTAGGGGTGATTGTCACTAACAGCGCAACAGCCCATGCATGCATGGATGATTTCATATAGATAAAAGTTTATTTATTGAACCAAAATTTCATTGTGAGGCAGCGCATATTTAGTACTTGTTGTGAGAAGTACAATACGGTCACCTTTCCGGCAGAGTTTCATCACGTTTTGAATATCAAGCGAACGATAAATCTCCTTTGAATAGCTAGTCAAGGTGTGGGTGTCTTTGTCGCGGATTGCTACCATAAATTCGACAGGAGCAGTTTGATGCCATTGCTTATTTTTGTAGGTAGCCTCAGCCACGGTAAGGGTACCTTTGGCGGTTTGCGAAAGTGTACACTTACCAGTAGGAGAGTATTCGTTTACGACGAGTTTGTTGTCCAAAAAAGCTGCCGAACAGCTGTTAAAAAGATTTTGTCCCTGACACCAAACGGTGGTCAGGCTAGAGAGAAAAATCCCTCCGATGAGTGCTTTGATTGTTTTCATTGTGTTGGTTGATTTTGTTCGAAACAAAAATAGATTGCCCTTCCCAAACACAAGAAAATACCCTGTAAAAGAATGTAAACGAAATGTAAAAGTTTGTTATTCTGACCGTAAAGACTCTATAGGATTGATTAAAGTACTTTTGAAAGTTTGAAGAACTACCAAAAAAACAATCAAAATTCCTAAGGTAGACGTAATGCTTATCAAAGAAACCCAGCCAATATCGATGCGGTAGGCGTAGTTTTGGAGCCATTGGTTCATGACAATAAAAACCAAAGGCAAAGCCACTAATGAGGCAATACTAATGACGATTAAAAATTCTTTCAAAAACAACATTACCAAACTGATGCTTGAGGCGCCCAATACCTTGCGGATGCCGAGTTCTTTGGTGCGGCGAGCTACACTCAGCGATACCATACCGATGACTCCTAACAACACAATCACAATAGCGAGCGTAGTGGAGAGTTGCGCCGCTTTTTTTAGCCTTATTTCTGCCTGATATAAGTTTTGAAGCATATTATCCAAAAAACTAAACTCAAAAGGCGCACCAGGCAGCAATTCATTCCACTTTTTTTGAATGCTAGCGATGGACTTATTGAGGGCTTTCGATTTGATTTTGAATGAAAAATAGCGGTAGTTGTTAAGAGTATTGAGATGAATAAAAACAAGAGGGGCGATATTGTCGCGCATAGATTGGAAGTGGAAGTCGTCGCTTACGCCTATTACTGTGAAGGGCTGCGCAAATCCCTGTAACCTGACTCGCTGCCCTACGGCAGCTTCGGGAGAGGCAAAATTCAAGGCTTTGGTAGCTTTGGCATTCAATACAATGTGGTCGGTAGGATTGGAGGAGTCAACAGGGCGAAAAAAAGAGCCACTGAGTATTGGAATTTGGTAAGTACTTGCAAAATGGGCATCTGTTTGTAAAATAGGGACAAAAGCGGCTTGGGTAGAATCTTGCCCGACTCGAAAAAGCCCTGCCTGAAAGCCTGCTCTTCCGTTAGGAATCTCAAAAGACAAAGTTGCTTCCTGTACATCTGGTAAGCGAGTGAGTTCTTTGCGAATGGTTTGCATTTTTTCAACTCCCGCCGCCGACCAATCTCGCGGTACCGCTGCCCATATGATAGACTCTTTTGAATAGCCCAAGTCTTTGTCGAAGAAATAACTCACTTGCTGAGAGATAATGACCGCTGCCCCAAACACAAACAAAGCAATGCAGAATTGGGTACTCATCAGTGAATACCTAAAGAAATGTTTTTCTTTGACAGTTTTTAGTTTTCCCTTTATAGAATCCACCGAGGGCAAAGAAGAAAGTACAAAAGCAGGATAGGCACCAGCTATCAGACCCACTACGAGCCCGAGTACTAGAGCGCTTATCATAAAGAAGGGCAGAGCGCTGAAAATAGAACGCACTTCTTTACCAACAATTTCCCCAAAAATAGGGCGTGTAAGTTGGTATAGTACCAAGGAAAAAAACGCACTAAAAAGCGCCAGAAGGGTGGATTCGGTCAAAAATTGACCCATTACCTGATTTTTTTTACTGCCCAACACTTTCCGAACGCCAATTTCTTTGAGACGGGTCGAGGAGCTTCCTATGGAAATATTTACAAAATTGACAATGGCCATAAAGACAATAAACGCCGCTATGAGGCTCAGGGTAAGCAAGGTTTTGCGAATAAGGGCATTGTTGCTATCGAGATATATCGTCTTTAAGGGTTTGAGTGTGACTTCTAAATTAGCTTTTATCAAAGGTGACGCATGACTCTCAATAAGCTGCGCAATCGGTTTCTGAAGTTCGGCAGGGCGTACTCCTTTTTTAAGTTCTACATAGTTGACGATGTAGGCGTTGTCCCAAGTGGTAATAGAAGCATCACGTCCAAAATACCCCAAACTGCTCATTGGTAGAAGGATGGGTATTTCGGTACTTACAAATTGGGTCACGGAGTTGTAAGGAATAGGAGCCAACACCCCTGTTACCATAAAATCTTTTCTTTCTCTTGAAAAAGATTCAATTTGAATGTTTTGGCCTACCACATCCGTTTTGCCAAAATATTTCAAGGCGGTATTTTGAGAAAGAATGACCGAAAAAGGCTTATTGAGAGCCGTACGCGCATCACCGTGCAAGAGCGGAAGGCCATACATAGTCAGCAAAGTAGAATCTCCAATTTGTATATCCTCTCTGAAGTTTTTGTTGGCTTTGGAAACCGTAGTCGATACGCCATCAAAACGATAATAATTTTCGACTAAACTCGGATATTGCTCTTTAAGGGTTTTGGCTAAAGGAGCTAAGGTCGTAATTTCCATACCCATGTTGGGCTGCTTCCACTTGCTGTGTAGTACATACTGATTGTCGATATTTTTCAAATCAGTATTTATCTGCGATTCATCCCAGATAAAAATGCCAATCAATAGCGCGAAAGTAAGCCCAACAGATAGGCCAAGGATATTGATAAGGGTAAATACCTTATTTTTAAGGAGGTTGCGCCAACCAATTTTGAAGTAGTTTTGAAGCATGGTTTTGTGCGTTTAAAATGGCCTTGCAAGGTACGCACAAAACCCATGTCGGGTTTGTTAAAAAAGCTTAAATGTTTGATGTTGAGCTTTTTAGTTTGCTTTACATTCTCCCTTCGACACCACCCTAATACCTACATTGGCCGCCTCGCAAGCATTACCGTAGGTTTTGCCATTGCATCCACATACGGGGTCGTAGAGTGCATAACATGCTCTGTCTGGATTAGGCTTTTCTACGCAATCGTTTTCAATGGTTTCTTCTTTGGTACAGCCTATTAAAACGGCAAGAAACACCACCACAAATAATGATTTCATGACTTTAATTAAATGTTATTATTGAGAACTTTTTATTTGCTTTTACATTCACCCTGATACACTACCCTGATTCCGACAATCCTAGCTGCACAAGCGTTTCCGTAAGTTTTGCCGTTGCATCCGCATACAGGTGCATATTCAAAGGTGCACCCAACATCGGGAGTTGGTTTTTCTATACAATCACTAGGGATTTCTTTTTCGCATCCCAAAAAAGCACTCAGTAAAATCACTACTAACAAAGATTTCATTTGACTATTTTAGAGATTTGATTTGGAGAACATCGATTTCATCAAACTCGCCAGTTTTACCCCAGCCACATTGTACCGATTGTTTTTGGCCTGTCAATCGATAAGTTATTTCTACATCTACCATATATACTCCATGAGTGGCTTCCGCACTTTGAATGAGCGTATTGACTTTCTCTTTAGAAGCATTGTTGGGCAAAAGTTGGATGGTTTCTTTGTCAGATTCAATCGAAAAATGCCACCCGCAACCATCCACTGGCAGAGCATTTACCAACTTAGCTTTAGTAGTTTTGGTGTCTTCTGGATTTACCTTCGAATCACAAGCAACAGAGGCAAAGACAAAAAAGAGACTTAGAAAGATAATCGGTTTCATTGTTTTAAGAAAGGTTAACGTTTGTATGGATAAGACGCAGGTAGCTCTTGAAAAGTTGGAATGAAACAAAAATCCCCCAGAAAATTTGCGAATTTTCTGGGGGATTTTTGGCATTTATTTACAAATAAAACTACTCCGAGCGCAAAGAAGAAGTAGGGTTGGTAAGAGCTGCTTTGATAGCCTGGAAGCTTATGGTAACGATAGCAATTCCTACCGCTAGGAGAGCAGTCACCACAAAAACCCACCATTCGATAGAAGTACGATACGCAAAATCGGTGAGCCATTTATCCATAATCCACCATGCTATCGGAGAGGCTATAAGAATAGCTACTCCCACCATTTTGAGGAAATCGGCAGATAATAAAGCCGTAATGCTGAAAACCGAAGCCCCAAGTACTTTGCGAACCCCAATTTCTTTGGTTCGTTGGGAGATAACCATGATGGCGATCGCAAACAAGCCCAAACAAGAAAGAATAATGGCTAGGGTAGCGGCGCTAAAAAATATTTTTGAGAGGCGTTCTTCTCTTTGATATTGTTTATTGATGTTTTCATCCAAAAATGACCCCTGAAATTCAGATTTGGGAGCAAGTTCTGCGTAGGTTTTCTTAAGCAATGCGATAGTCTCATCAACGTGGTCGGGGGCAATTTTTACAAAAATATAATTGATAGAAAACCCGTTCATAAAGAATGAAACGGCTTCTATCTGTCGATGCAGGGATTCAAAATGAAAATCCTGAACTACTCCAATCACTTTGTGTTTTTCCTCGGTATTGAGAATCACCCCTAAAGGATTTTTTACACCCAGTTGTTTTGCCATCGCTTCATTGATAATCACTGAGTAAGCGGTGTCGGTGGCGTAGGCTTCCGAAAACTCCCGCCCTTGTAAAAGTTTGAGGTCGAGGGTTTTGGTGTAGTCATAATCAGCGGTGCGCATGTTGGTTTTCAGGCTTTTGCCATTTTGCTCAAACCCTAAGACCGATTTTGAAAAAGAACCGTCAAGTCCTCGTCCAAGATTTACATCTGAGCCTGTCATGCTCAAGATACGGGGCTGATTAGCAAGGCGATTTCTGAAATGTTTCAGAAGGCGCTTGCCCGATACTTCATGTCCAATAGGGATGCTATACACTTGGGTTGTATTAAAACCGAGTGGTTTGGAGCGTAAGTAATTGATTTGAGTCCAGACAATCAGGGTGCACGCAATCAACAGTACCGACATTGTAAACTGAAAAATGATAAGTGTATTGCGAATCCCTCCCGAACTACCACTGACTTTTACTTTGCCTTTGAGGACTTCTACGGTATTAAAACGCGTCACTGCCCAGGCAGGATAGCCCCCTGCTACTAAGGTTACAAGGGCGAAACATACAAAAATGCTCAATAACAAAGACGGTGTTTGGAGCAGATTCAAAGATAAACTAGAACGAAAAATGGCATTGTAATGAGGAAGCAATGCATACGATAAAAACAACCCAAGACCAAAGGCGGCTATACATATCAAGAAAGCTTCACCCCAAAACTGCCCCACAATTTGCCCTTTAAAAGCCCCTAAAGCTTTGCGCATTCCTACTTCTTTGGCTCGTGTGAAAGACTTAGCTATCGACAAGTTGATAAAATTGATGGCCGCAATGAGCAATATAATTACTCCCACAATCAGTAGGGTATAAGGATATACTTTGCTGATAGCCTGATTGCCGATTCGACTGTCGAAGTGACTCTCTGAAAGCCCTATAATACGAGTGCTCATGACATCACCTTGAGCATCAGCTTTGGCCCCCTCTTTTTTGAGTTGTTCGATATTGCTTTTATAGTATTTGGCCGTAAATGCTTTTAAGCGTTTTTCAAAAGTAGCAGGATTTGTTTGGTCATCTAGTTTTACGTAGAGCGCATGTTGGTCGGCGTCCCAGCGGTCTTTATTGTCAGCAAATTCGCCTGCAGTTTCGATTCTTACCAACATTTCATTCTGAATACTGGTATTTTCTGGCCCTTTTTCAATAATACCGCTTACAACATAGGGAACCTCTTTGTCGCCGTGGCTGATGTTGAGGGTTTTGCCGATGGGGTCTTGTTCTCCAAAAATATTTTTAGCAATATCTTCTCTCAATATCACACTGCTCAAATCATTGAGGGCGGTTTGAGGGTTGCCCTTTAGGAGTTTATACCCAAAAACTTGCAGATAATCAGGGTCAGTAAAAATGATACCTTGATTGATGAGCTTATCGTTTTTCTGAATTTGAGCAGCGCCCGACATCACGCGTACGGCCAACTTTACTTCAGGGTATTCGGCCTTCATAGCGCCGCGCATAGGCAAAGGCATGGAGTTGCCGTACTCTTCACCTTGTGGCGAATTGACCTTATGATATACCCGATATACAGCGCCGTTTTGTTCGTGGAAATTATCATAAGTCAATAACAGGTAAGCGCTCAAAAACAATAAAATACTGACACCAAAAGCGACCGAAAGACCAATGAGGTTGATAAACAAATAGGTTTTGTTTTTCCACAAATTTCGGAAAGCTATTTTGAGATAATTGCGTATCATGGATGTTAAGTTAATAGTTTATCGATTAACCATTATTTGGGTTTTTTTTCTCTAAACCAATGCTAATTGTGAGATGATTAGGTCGGAGTGCTGGTGAGGAGTTGCCGCTGTTTGATAAGGTCTTCTTTTTTTACAAACGTAATAGGCACAAACTCATCCGTAGGAGAGCCAATATAATACAACGTCCAATCGTGGTCGTATTGGGATAAAATATGGCGCAAACAATCGGCGCGATCTACGCTTGGAAGGCCGCAGTCATCCCAATAAAACAATTCTACTCTATAATGAAGCGCTTGCTTTTGGCCATTGATGGTGACTTCGATTTCGATGTCTTGCTTGCCTAGTTGGGTCGGAATCGGAATAGCGATATGTGCCATGTTCTTAAAGGTTTAGAAGCGAATAAAGAAAAGGAGATATCAAGACGTTTTCTTTTTTTCGGATAAAAGTAATAGGGATAAATTGCTCCGTGGGAGAACCTATGTAATACAAGAGCCAATTTTGGTCATAGGTAGCAAGGATATGACGCAAACATTCGGCGCGGTTGACGGTAGGTATTCCACAATCATTCCAATAAAACAACTCCACTCTATAATGTAGCATTTGTTTTTGGCCGTTGATAGAGACCTCGATTTCGATGTCTTGTCTGCCTAGTTGAGACGGAATCGGAATCGCAATGTGTGCCATACTTTTGTGTTTTTTATCCTTTTATCAAACTTCAAACCTAAACCTCCTCAAACCTTGTACCAACTAATAGGGGTTTTGATAATCAGTGAGTTGTGTATGTGGTGTCGTGATTCATTGTCCGAATATGGACACTTTTTGTTCGACGACGGACATTATTCGGATTTTAACGATTTTACAGGATTCATCAGTGCGGCCTTTATCACCTGAAAACTTACCGTAAAAAGAGCGATAGAAAAAGTAAGGATAGCCGAAACCCCAAAAATCCAGTATGGAATTGTGATGCGGTAAGCAAAATCTTCTAGCCACTTACTCATTACATAAAAACTAAGAGGAGTAGCCATAACAATGGCAATGCAAACCAGCTTTAAAAGGTCTTGGGTCAACAAAGCCGTAATACTACCTACCGAAGCTCCTAAAACTTTTCGAATGCCCACTTCTTTGGTTCGTAGCTCAGTGGTGAATGTCACCAAACTGAATAATCCTAAACAAGAAACTAAAATCGTCAGAAAAGCAAAGGCATTGAATAGTTTCATCATAAGAGCCTCTTTTTGGTATTGTAGATTGAGGGTGGCGTCTAAAAACGAATACTCGAAAGGAAATTCAGGATAGTGATTTTGCCAAAGAGACTTAACCACCGACAAGTGTTCTGGCTTTATTTTAAGCATCAGGCTATTAGGAGCCATGTGACTATACACCAAAACAAGCGGCTCGACGGCATTGTGGAGAGAGTAATAATGGAAATTTTTTATAACACCTACTACTTTGCCATCGTGCATAAAACCTTTTATCGATTGGCCTAGAGGCTGTTTCCATCCACTCATTTTTACGAAGGCTTCATTTACGATAAAGGCTTCTTTTTTGTCGGTACTAATATCATCAGAAAGGTTGCGTCCTGTCAGGAGCTTCATATCCAACAACGGAACAAAACGGGGGTCAACAAAGCTATACTTTGTCATGACCTCCCTTGCTTTGCCTTCTACCTTGAAAGAAGTACTTCCCATAGCGTCGGGCTGAAGCCCTGTGCCAACTGTAAGGTCGCTAACTTCGCTGCGCTGCCGTAAGGCAGCAGCCAAAACGTACCCTTTGGCCCGCGAGGCTGAATCGCTCGGCAGTTGTACCACAAGCACTTGGTTTTTGTCAAATCCTAAATGATGTTTTTGGAGAAAATTCATTTGCGCATAAATAATCAATACCCCCGCAATCATACTAGCAGTAAGTGTAAACTGAAAAGTAGTGATGAATCTTCGAAACCCTAACGCCCGCCCTGACTGACTAAAAGTCCCTTTCAGTACTTGGATAGGGTTGAAGTCTGATAAAACGAGAGCCGGATACCCGCCCCCAAGCAAGGTTGTAAAGATGAGAATAGAGATAGCCCAAAGTACCGTTTCATTGAGTGATAGTTGTAAGCGAATGTCCAGCAACTGATTGATTACTGGAATGCAGCTCTCCAGCATTACGATTCCGATAATGACCGCAAAAAAGCTCAAAAGCAAGGCCTCAAACAAAAACTGAAGGATAATCTGACTGCGCCGTGCTCCGTTGGTTTTGCGAACACCTACTTCTTTGGCTCTTTCGGCAGCGCGGGCTGTGAGCAAACTGATATAATTAAGCAAGGCAATCGTTAATACAAATAGGGCCAAAAACAAGAATAAGTAGCCGTATTGTTTATTGCCTTTAGGGGTATCTTCTAGTTTTCCCTGACTATAATGAACATCAGCCAGCATTTCAGCATGAAAAACCAAGGAATATCCCTCAGCTCCCATTTTTTTTAACTCTGGACTTATTTTTTGTTCGCTAAGTTTATTGAGTTGTTGCTCTAGTGAGCGCAGGTTGGGGGTATTTTTAAAAAGGGCAAAGGTAAATACCGACAAGTCTTCTTCTATCCATGTTTTGGTAGTGGCAAAGTTGTGTGATACTAAAGCATTGATTTTTAGGTCAGTATTAGAAGGTAAATCTTCAATGATTCCCGTAATTGTATAAGGGGTTTGATTGATATAAAGGATTTGCCCAAGCATATGGGTTTGTCCTCCGTATTTTTTGGCAAATGATTCTGTCACAATCATCGTATTCGGATGAGCTAATGCCGCTTTACTACTTCCTTCTTTGAAGCGATACGAAAATACCTCAAAAACGGTAGGGTCGGTATAATACACATGCTCTTCGTTGAAGATTTTGTCGCCATACTTGACCGTAGCCGCTATCGATTGAAGACGAGTCGCTTTCTGAATCGCGGGGTAATCGTGATTTAAGGCATCGGTTAATAACACAGGACTTAGGGCAAGCTGCATCGGCTCTTCTGGCGTTTTGAGCTCAGAGGTGATGCGGACAATACGCTCTGCTCCCTTGAAAAAGCCATCATAAGTAAATTCATGCTTTGCATATAGCGACATCAGGATAAAAGCCGTTAGCCCTATTGCTAACCCGCTTATGTTTAGACTGCTATACATCTTTTGGCGCCAAAGATTTCGCAGAGCGATTTTAAGATAATTTCGCAACATAGGTTTTGAATTGATTAATGGTAGAGACGTTGCATGCAACGTCTCCACGCATGCAACGTCTCTACCAAATTATTCTGTTTTTAATGATTTTACGGGATTCATCAATGCGGCTCTAATGCTATGAAAACTGATGGTTATCAAAGCAATTACTATCGTTACTGATCCAGCCAAAGCGTATATCCACCACTGTATTTCGATACGGTAGGCAAATCCAGCTAGCCATTTATCAAGAAAATAATGGGCAATAGGACTTGCCAAGAGAATGGCAAAAAGAATAAGCCTGATAAAATCGCTAGAGAGAAGTGTAACTACACTAGTTACATTTGCCCCCAATACTTTGCGAATACCAATTTCTTTGGTACGTTGGCGTACTACAAAAGCAATCATCCCAAACAACCCGAAACAGGAAAGAAAAATAGCAACACCCGCAAACGAACCAATAAGAAGGGCGAAGCGGGTTTCTTCCAGGTAAGTATCGGAAATGGAATCTTCTAAGAAACGATGTTCAAATACTTTTTCTGGAAAAAACTCTTGCCATACCTTTTCGATAAAAGCGAGCGTAGCTGTTGGGTTGACATTCGATATTTTGATGCCAAACTCCGAAAAAGCCCCTGTATTTACTTCCATAATCAAAGGAGTGAGGACATATTTCAAATTTTCGGTATGGAAATCATTTATTACTCCTATCACTTTCCCTTTTTTACCTCCTCTATGTAATATTTTTCCGATGGCATTAGCTGCTGACCCAAAATGCAAGGTCTTTAAGGCTTGTCGATTGATTATAAAACCTTCGATATGGTCGGTGCCATACGTTTTATCAAAGTCTCGGCCTGCTATAAGGTTAAGACCGAAGGTTTTGGCAAAATCATAATCGACCGAAATTACAGGTAGCATTACTCCTTCTTCCATTTTTATTTTGTCGGTAGCCACGGGATAACGTACAGTGCCCCTACCAGGCAAGTTTGATGCCAAAGTTACAGCTTGGATATGCGGATTTTGGAGAAGTTTTTCTTCAAAGGCATCGGTACGGTTGCGAAGCTCTTGGTTGCCAGGTGAAAAAAGATTATTTAAATTTTGGCTAAATAATGGCACTCTCAAAACCATGTCTCTATTAAATCCTAAGGGCCGATTTTTCATAAAGTGGTTTTGCCAAAATACTACGCCAGCTCCGGCTAGTAAAGCGACTGTCACTGTAAACTGTAGGGTAATAAGGCCTTTAGTGAGCCAGTTGCCGCCCTGCCCTTTGCCTGAGGCAGCTCCTCTGAAAATATCAGTTGCTTTAAAACGAGAAGCAAAAAGTGCGGGATAAATCCCCGCTAGCAAACACGCTACTACAAAAACCCCAAAAAAAAGCAGAAGCATTTCGAGGTGCTGTTCCCAAGAAAAGTGAGGCCTTCTACCAAAGAAAGTGCTCATTTGGTCTAAAAGCAAAGAAGTCCCAAACAAGGCTATCAAAAAGGCAGGTAATCCCAAAACGAAGGTTTCGGCCAAAAGCTGCCTGATGATTTGTTGAGACTGCGAGCCAAGGGCTTTTCGTACTCCAATCTCCTTGACACGACTCAATTGAGAAGCGGTACTGAGATTCACAAAATTGACAATAGCAATGGTCAAAATCAATACCCCTATCAGAGCAAAAATTCGTAAGAAATCGGCATTGGCAGGGGGCATAAACTCATCTTGAGCCGTAGATTTGAGATGAACATCTTTAATTGGAAATAGCGACAAATTCTGTTTTTCTCGCATTTCTCTCATGGCATATTTCATTACAAATGCCTTAAATCGAGTATTTACCGACGAAGGTTGCGTGCCTGGTTTGAGTAATACATAGGTAGAGGCGTAAGAAGCTATGGTATTAGTTTCCATAGCTTCCAAGATGCTTATGCGTGCAAATTCAGGTTCAACGTCTGGTATATTTCGGAAAGGAACGAGAAAATCAAACCGAAAATGAGCATTTTCAGGTAGAGCACGTACAATTCCTCTCACAGTGAAGGGGCCACGATTGGCCAATAAAAGCTGCTTACCAATACAATCTTGGGTGCCAAAAAATCGTAAGGCGCTTTTTTCTGTCAATACTATTGAAAAAGGGGTATGCAAAGCACGGTCTGGGTTGCCAGCTAGCACTTCGAACCCAAACACCTGCATAGCGGTAGAGTCGACGAAGAAGGCATCAGGAATCTCAAAATTAAGATTTTTGTCACGAATTTTGACACTTAAGCTACGAGTATAAAAACGAGCTACTTGCTCAATCTCAGGAAAATAACTTTGAAGAAGAGGCGCAAAGGGAGCGGGTGCTCTTGAAAGTGTAAAAGACGAACCCGTAAAATTGAGTTCATAATTCATTCGGTAGAGCCTATTTGCCGTAGGATAATGCTGGTCATAAGAATGCTCGAAACGATACCAAATAAAGGTAAGAAAGCAGAAAGTAAGACCTACCGCTAATCCAGCAAAATTGACAAAAGAGAAAAGCTTATTTTTAAGAATTTGTCTTAAAGCAACGTTGAAATAATTTCGTAGCATGAGGTTTAGGAAGGAGGATGACAATGATAAACTTGGACGACTCTCTCACTGAGCGCTCCTGTGACAAAGCGCTCAGTGAGAGAGAACGTAATGCAAACGAAAATAATTTAACTCCCAAATTATGTACCACTTTGTTAGATAGCTGATTTTTAGATGGTTGTCTTTGTTAGTGCTAATGAAAATGTCCGTAAACGGACACCAAAAGGATTGATTACGGACAGTGAGGCGAAATTTTTTTGCCCAAAACGTAGAAAGTATATTCGGCAGCTTATCCAATTGCTTTTTTCTAAAAATGGTTCTTTTATTCACTTGATAATAGGGCAAAATTGGTAGCTGCTGCATTTTCAAAAAGCGTAGTCAAGCATAAAGCAAGAATCGTCTAGTCACAGAGCTGGGATAATGAAAATGCGAATTTTTGGGAGAAAATATTCGATTTTGACACAATACACGAAGCCCTGACACAATAGACTAAGTTTTTGGCACAATACACGAAGCCTTTTTGGGATATACTTCCGACTTTTGAAGGCACTGTTTGTTCCGTTTTAAGCCCTTTCTCTTTACCCCTCCAAGTTTAGATTTTTTCCTAATCACTTTATTCCAATGATAGCAAATTTACAACAAAGCTATATGATTGCTTTTTTTTTAATTGGTAGCGTTCTGTTCGGGGCTAAAACCTCAGTTATACAAAGCCCTGCACCTTACATCTTGAGTGCAAACCCCTATTCTACTGATATTTATACGGTGCCGAGCGGTGGACCATACCGAACTAAAATAGCTGCTAAAAGCGCTCAGGAAGGTATAACTGTAGGCAGAGCTGGCGCTGTAATGATTGGCGCACCGGGTGGCAAGGGGAGTTTGCTGGGAGGAGGTGCCGGAAATGGCAAAGGGAGTAGCGGGCAAGTGGTGATTGAATATGTGGGGAGGGCAACCCCAAATCTTAGTATCAATCTTACCAGCACATGGGAAGGCAATGCTGGAAATACTATTTATACTTTTAGTGTTACTCTTAGTGAACCTGCACCAGCAGGTGGGGTGTCTTTCGATATTGCTACGGCTGATAATACAGCCACCACAGCGGATAATGATTATACGGCAAAATCATTGACAAGTCAGACGATTCCAGAAGGTAACTCTACGTATACCTTTACGGTGTCTGTTAATGGTGATTTGAAATTTAAACCAGATGAATCTTTTTTTGTCAATATTACCAATGTAACGGGGGCAAACGTTAGGGACGCCCAAGGTATTGGAATAATAGCGAATGATGATGCGGATTGCTCAAGTAGTACTGTCACCACTGGTACTACCTTTTGTAACGAAGGCGGCATTACAATCAATGATAATGGGGTGGCTACGCCTTATCCCTCATGCATTTCTGTATCGGGTCTAACGGGTACGATTCAGAAAGTAACGATTACGCTGAAAAACTTAACGCACACTGCACCTGATGACATTGACTTACTGCTGTACTCTCCGACCGGTCAAAAATATGTTTTTATGTCTGATGTTGGCGGTACAAATGCCGTTACAAACCTTGATTTGATTTTCGACTCAAGTGCATCAAGTGCATTACCTGACAACACGACATTGGTCAGCGGAACTTTCAGACCGACCGATTTTGAGGTAGATACCGATGTTTTTCCTGCCCCTGCTCCGGCGGGACCTTATTACTCCGCCAGCACCACATCTTTAGGAACACTTCTTAATAATAGTAATCCAAATGGCACTTGGTATTTGTACGCAGTAGATGATGCCGCTACTAATACAGGAAGCATTGGAGGCTGGTGTTTGAACTTTACCATGAGTTGCCCTACCCCTACCTTGTACGTCAACCAAGCCATAGCCAGCAGTGGCGATGGCACAAGCTGGGCTAACGCCTTCAAAACCTTACAAGAAGCCCTCTCGGCAGCCAATGCTTGTTCCAACATTACTCAAATCTGGGTGGCCGCCGGCACGTATCATCCCACGGCTGATGCCTCGGGTAGTTTATCTCCTGCTGATCCACGTACCAAAACCTTTGTGATGAAAAACAATCTCGCCATCTACGGAGGCTTTGCGGGTAATGAGATAGCCTTGGCAGACAGGGTATTAACACTCATTCATACGACTAACAAAACCACTCTTAGTGGTGATATTGACCAAAACAATACCCTTGACAATGGCAATAGCTACCATGTTGTTTATAATAAATTCACTTCGGGTGCCACTCTCACCAACACTGCTATTCTTAACGGTTTTACCATTACGGCAGGAAATGCGAATGGAAGTAATGACAACGTTGGGGGAGGGATGTATAACGAGTTTTCTAGTCCCACGGTGACGAATTGTAATTTCTTGGGTAACTACGGGCTTCTTTATGGAGGGGGAATGTATAATCCCACGTCCTGTAGCCCTATTTTGACCAATTGTGCTTTTATAGGAAACTCTACTTCAGGTTCTGGAGGTGGAATGCATAATTTGAATTATGCTAATCCTACCCTAACAAATTGTATTTTCTTCGGAAATAAAGCAGACGGATTTGGGGGCGGAATGCACAATTATTCTTCTTTCCCGACACTGAAAAATTGCAGCTTTTCGGGAAATTATGGTAATCCTGGAGGTGGAATATCCAACTGGGCGTCAAATCCAAGTTTGACCAACTGTATTTTGTGGGGAAATAATTCGCAGATTGAAAACTTGAGTAGTAGCTCACCTACCTATACAAAGACGATTGTACAGGGAATGACAGTGGGAGGTTTTGAGGGAACAGAAAATCCACGTTTTGTAACTCAGCCTGATTTTAGTGCTGCTCCTACCTCTACAGGAAATCTTCGTTTGTTGGCATGTTCACCCGCTCTCAATGCAGGTAGTGATGCCGATAATAACACTACAGCCGATTTAGATTTCAATGCTCGCAAATTTGGAGTGATAGATTTGGGTGCGTATGAGAGTCAAAGTGATCCTGTAGTTATTACTATCAATGCTCCTTCGGTCACCCAGCCGACCTGCGCCACACCCACGGGGACGGTCGTCGTCAACGCTACAGGAACTGGTACGTTAGAATACAGCATTAACAACGGCACCGATTGGCAAGTGGGCAGCACTTTTAGCGGTCTTTCTGCTGGTGATTACAACATTAAGGTACGTACTCAGGGCAGCCCAAGTTGCGAGACAAGCTACGGAAGCAATCCTGTCGTACTTTCTTCGCCTCCCAATGTCACTGCTGGTACACTCTCGTCAAATGTAGAAAGCATCTGTCAGGGGGGAAGTGTGGACATGACGCAGGTAGGACAAACAGGTACCAGCACTTTTTTTATTTTTCAAAATAATGTAGCAATCGTCTCTTATGCCTCCCTAGAGGAAGTAGAAGCTTTTTTTTTCACTGCTGCTCCCAATCAGTATTGTGTCTATACCATAGCATATTTAGGGTTAAATAATGGCTGTGGTAATGTTGCTGGGTTTACTCTGGCACAAATCATTGATGCTTGTCTTGATGAGCAATGTTACGACATCAGCGAGCCAGTGTGTATTACAGTTGCAGCCAATAATACAGATGGTGCAGCATCTTCAACGCCCACTGTGTGTATCAATACAAGCTTAACATCTATCACTCACACTACAACGGGTGCAACGGGCATAGGCACAGCTACGGGTTTGCCTTCTGGGGTTTCGGCAGCTTGGGCGTCGAACATGCTTACGATTAGTGGCACACCGACAGAAGTGGGAATATTTACCTATTCGATTCCCTTGACAGGTGGTTGTGGAAATGTCAACGCCACGGGGACGATTACAGTGAACCCTTTGCCCACAGCAACTATTTCAGGCGGAGGCACTGTTTGCCAGAATGCAACTTCGCGGTCTATTACCTTTACAGGGGCTGCTGGTACAGCTCCCTACACATTTACATACAAAGTCAATAATGGAACCGACCAGACCGTAGCAACAACTAATGGTAATAGCGTGGATGTAAATCAAAGTACAAACAACACAGGCGGTTATATATATACTTTAGTGAGTGTTAAAGATGGTAGCTTGACTCAGTGCAGCCAAACCCAAGGTGGCACAGCAACAGTCACAGTAAATGCACAGCCCGTAGCACCAAGTTTGAATACAAAGACGCCTAATGTCTCAACGATATGTATAGGTACGGCAGTCAGTGCTGCGTTTACAGCTGGCAGTGGAGGTGTGGGCTGTAGCGATGATTTTATAGTGATTATCGACGGGGGTAGTCCAGTGGCTTATACCGCAGGTACTTTGGTAGGAAGCACTGCCACAAGTTCGGTCGTCATCAAAGGTCGCCGAGCCAATTGTGGAGACGTTTCCTGTATGGGTACCGAATATATGACCTTGGCAGAGTGGGGCGTAATTACTTCTTTGGCAAACTTTACATTGAGTAGTGCCACTGCTTTGTGCTTGAGTGGTGGTGGCAATGTTCCTAATGCGACCTTATCATTATCTGGGTCGCAGTTGGGAGTAAGCTATCAATTGCATAAAAATGGTAATCCTATCGGCAATTCGTTATTGGGTACGGGGAGTAAACTATCGTTTGTGGTGCCAATGTCAGTGGGGAGTTACACGGTAGTAGGTACAATAGAATGTAATAATGTAAGTGGTAGTATGTCGGGTACGGTAGTAATGGGCAGCCAGCCGACAGCCTATTCTGTAAGTGGGGGCGGGAGTTATTGCAGTGGTGGGACGGGGGTTGCTGTTGGCTTGAGTGCTTCACAGGTGGGGGTCAATTATCAGCTACGTCGGAGTAATGTCAACATGGGGGATGTGGTAGCGGGAACGGGGAATGCCCTTAGCTTCGGCAATCAGACTACAGTGGGTACTTACACGGTTGTGGGTATAGAAGCCTTGTCGGGATGTAGCCGCACGATGAGTGGTTCCAAAACGGTGACGTTGAGCAACTGTGCAGGGCGAGAAGGTGTAGAGAAAGTATCAAATGCAGATGGGTTGTTAGAGGGTGACTGGGTGAGTTTATATCCGAATCCGATCATCAAGGAGCGAGCAGAGTTGATGATTCAAGGGCAAAGTGGCAAAGAGGTTGAATGGCGTTTGCTGAGTGCAGGGGGGCAAGAATTGAGTAGTCATAAATTGAAGATGAAGGAGTCAGTGGAGCGGGTAGGAATTTCGTTGCAGGGGGTGAGTGCGGGGGCCTACTTGATACAAGTGATAGTCGACGACAAAAGAGCCACTTTGAAAGTGGTAAAAAGTGAATAAAAACTATACTCAACGTTATGAAAATACTCACCCAAAAGCTATCTCAAACTGGGAAATAAGCTTTTGGGTGAGTATGGACCAAATGGTCAAAGAAAAGCGAAATCAGTGATGATGTTCAAAATACTGGTTCTCTACCCTGCCATCTTCGTATAATTTAAGGATTGCGTAGCCAGGAGGCGTCTCTTGATAATAATAAGGTTGGGCAGATTTGGTGTCGCCTTTATCCCACCAAAACCCGCTCATGGCACCATTGCAGTAGTAATTTACATTGTTGTAAGTACAGCTATCTAACAAATGCTGATGCCCACTTAGGCAGACTCTTACTTTATCTTTGTGTTCATAAAAGAGTTTTTTGAGAATCGCGTGATCTTTATGTTGCCCACCTTCCCAGGCCGAAGTGACAGTCAAAATAGGATAATGCGACATCAGCAATACATAGTGACCTGTGGGTACAGCCTGTAGTTGTTGTCGTAGCCATTGCATTTGCTCTTCATCAAGCGACACTCCCGGATTATTGCCGTCCAACACCATAAAATGCCAATTCTTTTTGGCAAAACTATAAAATTGCAATCGATTGCATGTTGAGATCGAGGCGGACCATCTGTCTGACCGCCTCGGGATTCAGACTTGTTCGGCCTCGGCGGCGAGACGGGCCCTGATCTCGTCGCGCAGAACGTTCTTCCGCACCTTGCCGGCGGCCGTGTAGGGAAGGGCCTCGACGAGTTCGAGGCGTTCGGGGAATTTCTGCCGCGCCAGCCCGCTGCGGTTCAGCACCTCCTCCATCGCCGCGAAATCGAAGGAGGCCCCTGGCCGCAGCGTGACGAAGGCGCACGCCGTCTCGCCCAGGCGGGGATGCGGCATTGCCACCACGGCAGCCTCCCGCACGGCCGGATGGGTGTAGATGACGTCCTCGATCTCCTTGGGACTGATGTTCTCGCCGCCGCGGATGATCAGGTCCTTGGCCCGGCCGGTGATGACGAGGCAGCCTTCCGGCGTCATCCGGGCGAGATCGCCGGTGCGGAAGTACCCTTCGGCGTCGAAGGCGGCGGCGTTGTCGTCGGCATTGGTGTAGCCGACGAAATTCTCGGGCCCTCGCGACAGGACCTCGCCCTCCTCGCCGGGCTCGACCGTCCTGCCTTCGGGGTCGGCGAGCCTTATTTCATGGCCCACGACGAAGCCTTCGGTCGTGGCGCCGAGATGCTCGCGGGCTCGATCCGGCACGCCGAGGCTGACCGTGGGAGCCTCGGTGCTGCCATAGACCCGGAAGGCCGTGCAGTTGGCGAAGGCGCGATTGGCGTGGCGGATGATCTCCGGCGGCACCGGCGCGCCGCCGCTCGGGAAGTGCCTCAGGGTGGGCATCCTGCGGTCGTGCTCTTCGGCGTAGCGGGCAAGCTCCTGCAGGAAGGGGGTGGCCCCGATGACGAAGCTCGCGCGTTCGGCATCGATCAGGTCGGCGGCGCGCGCGACGTCCCAGACATCCATCAGCACGACCGGGCAGCCGAGCGTGATCGGCATCTCCATGCCATAGAGGTAGCCGGTGATGTGACCCAGCGGTGACGGCATCAGGATGACGTCGCCCGCATCGAGGCCAAGATGGCCGATGAAGTTCCTGACCTCGGCGCCAATCGTGTTGTGCGTATGGAGCACGCCCTTGGCCCGGCCGGTCGTGCCCGAGGTGTACATCAGCAGCTTGACGTCGTTGGCGTCGACCGCCGGCAGGCGTGGCGCACCGCTCGCTTCCGCCATCAGTTCCTCGAAACCGGTGTGGGCGGTCCCGCCTTCCGGACGCACGACGATCGTCTCCGTCACGCCCTTCCAGCCGGCACCAATGCGGTCGACCATCGCGGCATGGTCGAAGCGGCGAAAGACGTGCGGCACGAACAGGAAGCGAGGGCGCGCATCCGCCGCGATCTGCGCCACCTCGGCATCCCGGTAGATCGAAACGATCGGATTGCAGACGAGCCCGCCATAGGCGCAGGCGAGTTCGACAAGGATCGCCTCATGCCAGTTCGGAAGCTGGAAGCTGACCACGTCACCAGGCCGGACGCCCCGCGCCTGGAGGGCGGCAAGCAGGCGCTGGGCCATGTCGCGCAGCATGGCCGCGCCGATGCGCTTGCCGCCGTCGACCACGACGAGCTGGTCAGGCCGCCGGTCGCAGAGCCGGTCGAGATGGCGGGCGATCGTCATGCCGTCCCATTCGCCGCGCGCGGTGCGTCCGGCGATGATTTCGGGTGTCAGCAGTGTCTTCCAGCGAGCGCTCATCCCGCCGCTCCCGCGGCATCGCGTCCGGGCGTTCCGTCGGGGGCCAGCCCATTGCGCGAAAACCCCTCGGCGCGTATCGCCAGCCACCATCCCGCCTGGGGCGTCCAACCCTCGAAGCGCGGGTCGGAACCCAGCGCCAGCGCTGCGTGATGGGCCCAGTAGGGGTCGTACATGGCCTGCCGGCCCACGGCGACGAGGTCGGCGCGCCCGTCTGACAGGACCGATTCCGCCTGGTGGCCGTCGAGTATGTGCCCCACGGCCATGGTCGCAATCCCGGCGCCGCGCCTTATGGCCTCGGCATAGGGAACCTGGAAGCCGGGCAGGCGCGCCGCATTCTCGTAGGTCGTGGCGCCGCGCATGCCGCCGGACGAGCAGTCGACGACGTCGACGCCGGCGCCCTTGAGCTCCGTGGCGAGCGCGATCGAATCCTCGATCGACCATCCCTGCGGATCGCCGTCGACCGAGGACATTCGGAAGAAGAGCGGCTTGTCGCGCGGCCAGCGCTCGCGCACGGCGCGCGCGATCTCCAGGGCGAGGCGCATGCGTCCCGCCCGGTCACCGCCGTAGCCGTCCGCGCGCGTGTTGACGCCCGGCGAGAGGAAGCTCGAGATCAGATAGCCGTGGCCGCCATGGATCTCGGCGACGTCGAAGCCCGCCGCATGCGCGCGCGCCGCACCTTCGGCGAAGCTGGCAACGATGCCGGCGATCTGGCCCGCATCGAGCGCGGTCGGCGCCGTGAAGCCGTCGCGCAGCGCCTCGCCGGTGGGGCCGACCAGCGCATAGGGTCCCTCGCCGCGGGCCTGGTCGGCCTCGCTTACCGGACCGTTTCCTTCCCAGGGCCGCTGCCAGCCGCCCTTGCGGCCGGCATGGGCGAGCTGGATGCCGGCGAGCGCGCCCTGCCCGCGTATGAAATCGGTTAGCCGCCTCAGGCCGGGGACGAAGTCGTCGGACCAGATGCCGAGGTCGCCGTGGCTGATCCGGCCCCGCTCCTCCACCGCCGTGGCTTCCGTGAAGACCAGCCCCATGCCACCGAGGGCGAACTTGCCGAGATGGACGAGATGCCAGTCGCCGGCATGGCCGTCGCGGGCCGAATACTGGCACAGCGGCGGCAGGACGATGCGGTTCCTCAACGTCCGGCCGCGGATCGACAGCGGCGTGAAGAGCAGCGGTCCGGCCGGTGCCTGCATCTGCGCTATGCCTGCCGCGTCCATTCCCGCCTCACACGAAGAACAGCACGATCTGCGGAAACAGCACGATCAGGAAGACCACGAGCAGCATCAGCAGCGCGAAGGGAAGCGCGCCCAGGAAGACGTCGCCGAGCTTGACGCCGTAGTCCGACAAGGTGCTGCGCACGACGAAGCAGGATATGCCGAAAGGCGGCGTGAGCAGCCCGATCTCGACCGCCAGCACCGCGACGATGCCGAACCAGACGAGGTTGACGTCGAAGGGGGCGAGAAGCGGAATGAATAGCGGGACGGTGATGAGGATGATCGAGACGGAATCGATGATCGTGCCGAGGATCAGCGCCAGGCCGATGAAGATCAGCAGGATGACCCAGTAGCTGGCATTGAGGTCGGCCACGATGTTGCTGATCTGGGTCGGCAGGCCCGAGATGCCGAGCATGCGGCTGTACATGGTCGCGGCGATGACGATGAACAGGATCGACGCGGTGATGTAGCCGGTCTCGATGAGGATCGCCCAGAAGCTCCTGAGCGAGAGCTTCCGCTTGAGGACGGCGGCGACCAGCGCAAGCGCGGCGCCGACCGCACCGGCCTCCGTCGGCGTGAAGACGCCGCCGTAGATGCCACCGAGCACGGCGAAGACTAGGATGAAGGTCGGTGCGATCTTGGCGAGGAGCTGCGGTCCGGTGAGCTCGTCGGCGGGATCGTAGGCGGCGGCCTTTTCCGGGTCGGCGATGATGAGCCGCGGGGCAAGGATCGCGGTCAGGCAGATACAGAGCGAGAAGATTGCGGCCAGCAGCAGCCCCGGCCCGATACCCGCCAGGAACATGGCTCCCACCGACTGTTCGGCGATCAGCGCGTAGACGATCAGCAGGATCGACGGCGGGATAAGCATGCCCAGCACGGAACTGCCCGCGACCACGCCTACCGCGAAGCGCTTCTGGTAGCCAAATTTGAGCATCTCCGGCACCGCGATGCGGGAGAAGACGGCGGCCGAGGCGATCGTGACGCCGGTGATGGCGGCGAATACCGTGTTGGCGGCGACGGTGGCCACGCCCAGCCCGCCGGGCAGCCGTTTGAGAAGCTGGTTGGCGACGATGTAGGAATCGCGGCCCAGATCGGCCGCGCTGACGAGCATGCCCATCAGCACGAAAAGCGGAATGACGCCGAAAATGTAGTCGGAGATGCCCTGCGTTGCGGCATGCATCAGCATTGACGTGGCCACGTCGAAATTGCCGCGGATCATCCACACGCCGACAAACGAGGTGATCGCCAGCACGAAGGGCACGTGGATGCCCATGTAGATGAGCACCAGCATGCCGGCGACCGAGACGATGCCGATCTCGATCGGGCTCATGGGGTGGTCTCCGCAACGTCGTCATTGTCGCCGCGCAACGTCGCGACGATCGACAGCGCGAGTTGCAGCGCCGTCAGGATTACGCCAACGGCGATGACCGCCTTGGTCGGCCACGAGGGAAAGGTGAAGATGCCGACGGTGCCGATGTAGTAGCCCTGTCGGTAGTCGTTGAGCATTGCGGGAATGACCGCATAGGCCAGTATCAGCATCAGCGCGATGCCGATGAGCGCTGCGGCGACGTCGATCGCCCGCGCGGCCATCGGTCGCCTCATGCGAAGCGCGGTGAGAACACCGTCGGCGCGCGTGAGCCTTCCGCGCGCCGTGGTGTCGGCAAGCTGGGCGAAGACGATGGCCACGATCGATATCTCGACGATCTCGGTGACGCCGAAGATCGGCGCGTTGAAGAAGTACCTGCCCGCGACATCGGCGCAGATCAGGCACATCAAGCCGAAGATCGCCGCCGAACCGAGCGCGTTGAAGAGCGCTGACGTCCGGTTCGCGATCCAGGTCACCCCGACCCGGCGATGCGCCGGGTCGGCCACGTCATGCGCCTTCGGCATGATGCTATTCCGCGGTCCAGTCGCGCAGCGGGGTTTCCCCGTTCTCGCGCAGGATCTCCATGTAGCGTGCGAGCACCGCGGAGCCGGGCTTGCCGAGCTTGTCGGCGGCTTCGGCCCAGTCGCCGGCGATGTCGGGAAGCGATTCCGCCCACGCCTTGCGCTGCTCGTCGGTGTACTCGACGATCGTGCCGCCATTGTCGCGATAGGCCTGGATGCCCTTTTCCGAGACCTCGTTCACGTAGTCGGCGAGCGCGTCGCCATAGCCGATCGCCACTTCGGCGAGCACGGTGCGCACCGGCTCGGGCAGGCCGTCCCAATAGGACTTGTTGGCTGCCACGGCGAAGGAGTTGGTGGCTCCCTGGTCGATCTTGATGAAGTAGGGCGCGACCTCGTACATCTTGAAGCCGGCGGCGGATTCCGCCCACACCGAAGCGCATTCGGCGATGCCCGTCTGCATCTGGTTGTAGTAGTCGCCCAGGTTGCTCGAAATGCCGACCGCGCCGACGCCCGAGAAGTAGAGCAGGTTCGTGCCGGCGCCGACCACCTTGGTGCCGCGGAAGGCCTCGACGGTCTCCTTGTTGGCGGTGCAGACGGCCTGGTAGTTGTTCACCGAGCCGGCGCTGCCCAGGAACACGGTGCCGAGCGCGTCCCACTCTGCCTTGAACTCGGGCACCTCTTCGGCGATCTGGTTCATCGCCTTGGTGACGAGGTTGAGGTTGCCGGTGGCGAAGGGCACGACGAAGGAGACGTTGTAGAGCGGCACCTTGTCGACGTGGAATACCGGCACGACGATCGCCATGTCGGCGACGCCGGTGGAGATCGCGTCGAGCTCGCCGCGCGGCTTGACGATCGTGCCGGAGAAGCCCTTGTTCCAGTTGATCCTGTATTCGCCCGCCTCGGCAAGACGGCGGTCGACCTCGGGGATGTAGTAGTCCTCGAAGACCTTGACCCAGGCCGCCGTCGGCGCGTAGCCCGACACGACCGAAAGGTTGATCGCCTCCTGGGCGCTGGCGGGAGCCCCGCCGAGCGTTGCGGCGGCCACGAAGGCGATCGCCGCGGTAGCTGAACTGATCGATAGTCTCATCACTGTTCCTCCCTGATGATGTCGCTGCGCCACACGGCGTGCCGCAGCCTGCATGGTCGGACCGGTCCACGGTCCGGGTCTGTCCCTCTCCCCTTGACGCGCCGGGCCCTCAGGGCCGCAGCGTCTCCACGAACCAGCCGGTCGCCAGCGCGGCCGCGCGCTCGACCTTCGACTGATCGGAATAAAGCGTCATGTGCGTGGTATGCGGCAGCACCTCGAGCTTCTTGCGCGACGTCGGTATCGCGTTGAAGGCACCGATTTCGAGGTCCCAGAGAGTGAGATCGTCGCCCTCGGCGACGATCATCATGGTGGGGGTGTTGTAGATGCGCTTCACGAAGGGTCCGACATCATAGTTCATCAGGAGATCGACGGACTCGACCGTGCTGCGATTCTCGTAGAGGGGCGCGTCGCTCGCCTTGATCTTCATGAAGGTCTCGACCGTCTCGGGGAACGGCCAGGCCGATACCTCGGCCGCCGAATCGGCAGTCGCATGGGGCAGATAGAGCCGTTCGCCAGGGCTGTCGTAGCGCAGGCGGCGGTCGTCCAGCACCATCTGCCAAAGCCGGCGGTATTCCATCGTACCGTGGGCGCGGCGCATGTTCTCGTAGCCGTCGATCACGGGAATCTGGCTGACGATCGTCTTCACGCGCGGGTCGGTGGCGGCCAGAATCAGGGCGTGCCCGCCGGAATAGGATATGCCCCATACGCCGATCCTGTCCGGATCGACGGCCTCGTGCCGCTCGAGGAAGCTGATCGCGTTCTGGTAGTCGCGGATCTGCGCCCAGGGATCGAGGTGCTGGCGGTTGGCGCCGTCGCTGACGCCGAGATTGCGGTAGTCGAAGACCAGGGCGTTGATCCCGGCCTCGGCGAACATGCGCGCGTAGGTTGGCATGACGATCTCGCGGACGTAGCACCATCCCCCCGCCAGCACGACCGCCGGCTTCGGGGCGTCGCCGTCGGCGAGGAAAAGCCATCCCCGGCAGGTTTCGCCCTCGGACTGGAACTCCACATCCACACGCCTGGCCATACCGGCGCTTCTCCTCTTCGCATAGGACCACCGGGTGGCGGCCAAGGGTTTCGCAATCGATTGCATTATGGATATGGCCAAGTTTTGGCCTTGTCAATCGATTGCATGGCAACAGATCTGAGCCTAAGGTCCGTATGGTGCACCCATCGTGCATTCGGCTATCGAAGGTGCGGGATCGGCGGCGTTGCCGTGGACCATCAGAGGCGGGAAGCTTTGCCGGGGGAATCTTTGCCGGAGGGTCGATGGAACGCGTGAACATGCGCGAACTCGCGCTGAAGCTCGGCGTGGACCGCTCGACCGTCTCGCGTGCGCTCAGCCTGGACAAGTCGCATCTCGTCGGCCCGGAAACGCGCGACAGGGTGCGAAAGGCCGCGGAGGAAGCGGGCTATCGTCCCAACCTCACCGCGGCGAGCCTGCGCAAGGGCCGCACCAACACGATCGGCATTCTTGTGCCCGATCTCGGCAACGAGATCTTCGTCACTGTCATCCGCCACTTCGTCAACGCCTTTGCGGAAGACCGCGCGGCGGCCGTCACCCCGCTCATCGCGGAGACGCGCGACCAGGCGGGCATGACGAGAACGGTTCTCGACACTTTCCTGTCGCGCCGCGTCGACGCGATCCTGTCGCTGGCGGCGAGCGAGCCCGACGTGCCGGATCTCGTCGCGGCGTCCCGCGACGTGCCGGTCGTGCTGGCGATCCGCAAGGTCATCGGGGCGGACCTGCCCACGGCCGTCTGCGACGACGAGGCCGGCGCGGCGATGGTGGCGGAGCATTTCGCCGCGCGCGGCTACGAACGGGTCTGCCAGATCCAGGGGCCGACCGCCGCGCCGACCTTCGTCGACCGCGCGCGCGGGTTTTCCGAAGCCTGCCGCAGGCTCGGGCTCGAGGAAGTCTTGCCGTGCACTGTCGCGCCGACCGCCACGACGGGTGCCGGACGCCAGGCGGCGGCCTTCGTGCTCGCGGAGGAGCGCCGCCCGAGGGCCGTCTTCGCCCACAATGACGCGCTGGCCCTCGGGCTCCTGGAGACCATCCGCGCACAGGACCTGTCATGCCCGGCGGACGTGGCGGTCGTCGGCTTCAACAACACCCACATCGCGCAGCTGCTCGCCACCCCGCTCTCCAGCGTCGACTATCCCGCCGTTCCCGTCAGCGTCCATGCGGCGCGAACCATGCAGGCGATGATCAAGGATCACGCCGCGCCATGGTCGAGCGCGGTCTTCACGCCGCGCCTCGTGGTTCGCACGTCGAGCTGAAAGCGCCAGCCTTCGTTAATCCCGGCTTAACCCTCGTCGGCGGCTTCTGTGGCCAGCGGAAAGCAGCGCTGTCACGGAGCCACGGGCGTCGATACTTCCATTCGGTGATCGGGCTCGCCGCGAAATGCGGCCGGTCGAGCGCTCGCGGCGGAGCGAACCCGGCCCATGGCGGGCCCGATCACCCGCCTGCCTGACGACACGGCTTCCGTGTAGCCATGAAAGGCTCTAGACCCCGGCCGTCCTATCCAGACCGGTAGCCGATTCGCGCGGGAGGCCCCCCATGGACAGATCGCTCAGTTCGTTCCTGATCGTCGCGGTGCTCACGCTCGCGCTGGCGGCACTCGGCTTCGGGCTGCAGCAGAAGGGCTACATGATCGGCGCCCTGGGCATCGACAGGCTCGAAGGGCTGGCGGGACCGGCGAGCTTCATGCCGCTCGCCGCGCTCTATGCGTTTTCGGCCGCCCTCATCATGGTGATGCCGCTGCGCGCGGCGGGCGTCCTGCATGCCGGGGCCGCGACGCCGATCTTCACCGCCACGATCGTGCTTCTGGCAACGATCGTCGGCCTCGTGGCAGCCCGCGTCATCTTCAGCGGGCCGGGCATCCTCGCAACGCTCGTCGACTGGCGCTTCCTGTTCGCGGCAGCCATCGTCGCGGCGCATGTCTACCTGGACGCGTTCCGGCGAAACGTGCTCCTGCGGACCGTCTTCTTCATCGCCTTTACGGCTGCGACGCTCGCCTGCCTGTTCTGGAACTTCAGGCCTTAAGGCCTACCAGTTGCCGCCATCTCCGCCACCACCGCCGCCGCCACCACCGCCACCACCACCACCACCGCCACTACCACCACCGCTGCCATCACCGCCTGTGTTGGTCTGGTCGATGACAGTCGGCTCGGTCTGGCTGACCCGCGTCACGGTGGCGCTCGTCGTCGTGGTGGAAGAAGCCGTTGCAGCGGGCGCGGCCGCGACCGGCGCGGTGGCGCGCGATGCGGCGACGGCTGCCGTCCTGGGCCGCGGCGTCGAGCGCGCCGCACGCGTCTGGCGGCGCTGCGTGGTGGCGCGCGCCCCGTCGCCGGCCGAAGCGTAGGCCATGCTGGAACCAGGCCTCTGCCCGGAATCGGCGACATGCATTCCGCAGCCCGCAAGCGCCGCGAGAGATGCGACGGCGAGAAGCCTGATGATCGATGCCATGGACTTTCCTTTCATTGTCACAACATGTCGAGCCGCGGGCGGGCGTCGAGCCATTCCTTGCGCAGCAGCGCGATGAGGAGGTCGACCGCGTCCGGCGGCGCCTTCGTTCCGAGTATCGCGTCGGCGGCCTCGCGCGACTTCGCGCCGATCACGCCGTCTATCGCGCCGATGTCGGCGCCCATGCGCTGGAGCGCCTTTTGCGCCTCCATCCGCACCAGCCGGCCGTCGCCCTCATCGAGGACCGGGCGGGCCCTCTCCGTGACCGGACCGAATTGGTGAGAGGCCGCGAGCGCCAGGAGCCGGAGGCTCTCGCCCTCGTCGGCCGCGAGCGAGGGATCGTTCCGCAGGATATTCCCCGCATGCAGAGCGCCCCAGGCGTCGCCCCGTTCCGCGCTCTGTCGGAACCATGCGAGAGCCGCCGCCGGCGGCTCGCCGTCCTCGCGCGCCATCAGGCCGAGTGCGGTGGCGGCGTAGGGATGGCCGTTCTCGTGGGCGCGCACGAAGAACTCGCGCGCCCGCGGCCGGTCCTTCTCAACCGCCTCGCCGTCGCGATACATCACGCCCATGTTGACGTAGCCCCAGACGTCCTCGCGGGCCGCCGATGCCTCGAAGAAGCGCAGTGCCCGCGCCGCGTCCTTCTGCACGCCGCGCCCGTAGAGATAGGCCGCGCCGAGACCGTTCATCGCATAGGTGTGGCCGGCTTCGGCAGCCTGGGAGTAGAGCGCGATGGCGCGGCTGGAATCCGCCGCCACGCCATTGCCCTCGAGAAGCGCCTTGGCGAGCCAGTTCTGCGCATAGGCGTCGCCGCGCGCGGCACCCGCCTCGAACAGCGGTATCGCCTTCGCCGAGTCGCGCTCGACGCCGGCGCCGAGCTGGTGCAGCCGGCCGAGCAGCTGGCCGGCGCGCGTGTGGCCGGCCTCGTAGGCGGCCTTCAGCGCGTCGGCGGCCTCGGCGAACTCGCCCTGTGCATAGAGGGCGCGAGCGAGCTGGAAGCGGAAGCGCGGCGTGTCGGCATGCTGGCGCACCGCCTCCTCGCAGGCTTGTCTGGCCGCCGCCACGTCGATCTCGTTGGGCAGCACGCCTTCGGTGACACCCTGGAGATCGAAAGGCTCGGCGGCGAGCTCGTCGCAGCGGTTCAGCGCCACCGCCACGTCGATCGTCAGCGAGGGAACGATTTCGGGCCGGTCGATCGCCGGCACGAGCTTCACCTCGGCCTCGCCGTCGGTGATGGAAAGCGAGGGGCGGACGCGAAGCTGTGCAAGTTCGCTCGCCTGGACGAGATCGCCCTCGCCGAGCACGCTGTCGCCGACGGCGATCTGCACGTTGGGGCTCGCGCTCTCGATCCTCAGCCATGCTTCAGACAGCGCCGAAACGCGCTCGGCATCGACCATCACGTTGGCGAAATCGGCGCCGGCCTGCGTGGCGTAGGCGAGACGGACCGGCTCGCGCTCGACCTCGTCTGACGCGCCGGAAATCTGCAGCATGGGCGTGACCGGCGCCTCCGGCGCGCCGAAGCGGACCGCGACGAGGCTTTCGGCGGCGAGGCCGTCCGTGCTCACCGCGCGATAGCCGATCGTCACCTCATCCGGCGTGTCGCTTCCCGGCCGATAGGTCGCATGGACGATCTCGGAGGCCGGCACGGGCGTGTCGCGCTCGACAGCACGGCCCGCCACGAAGACGCCGCCCTGTTCCGGCAGCCGCGTGAAATAGACCGATGGCTCGCCGCCGCCGCTCGCGAGCGGCACCGGAATTCCCAGCGCGACTTCCGCCTGGCCGGGCTCGGCCCTGATCTCGCGGCGATCGTCGACGATCAGCAGCATGCGCCGGCGCAGGAGATGGAATTCCTCGTCGAGTGCATTCGCGTCCCACGGCTCCAGCCGGCCGGCCGAGCGCTCGGCCACGTCGCGCCTGGTGCGCGAAATCACCTCGGCGATATCGAGGTTGGGCGTGGCGGCATGGGTCAGGAAGACCTCGCTGAAGATGCCCGAATCCGCGCCATCACCCACCACCTGCCCCGGCGCCGCCGAAAGCAGGACGACGCCATGCGCGCCGGGCTCGATCGCGGCGAGCCCGGGTCCCGAAGCCAGCGGCGTGGTGCCTGCGCCGATCGCGAAGGACTGCCCGTCGAGAGGGCTTGCATGCGCGGCGTCGATGATCGTCACCTGCAGCGCCGACACCTTCTCCAGATAGGAGAGAAGGTTGCTCAGGCTCTGCGATTCAACCTCGAGGTCGTAGGCGGAATCGAGGGCTGCATCGACGGGAACGATATAGTTTCGGCCGCCGACCTGGACGGCGTGGCCGCTGTAGTAGAGGACAGCGGCGTCCTTGGGTCCAAGACTGCGGATGAAGCGGCGTACCGTCGCTTCGAGGCCGGCCTTGTCCAGGTCGGTGCCGAAGACGACGTCGAAGCCGGCGCGCTGGAAAAAATCGCGCACCCGCTCGGCGCTGCCGGCCGCGCCGGGTACGTCGGGCAGGCCGCGATAGTCGCCATTGCCGACGACGAGCGCCACGCGGCGCAGCGGTTCGGCAACCGACACCTCGACGGCTCCAAGCAGAAGCGCCGCGACAGAGGCGGTCAGCGCCGCCGTGCGAAGTCCGAGAGCCCGCGGTCGACGCCGGACAGAAACCTTCGAACGAGGATGTTCAAGCATGCGCGCATCCCTCGATGCGTCACCACCCACCTTCTTCAATATACTCCTCCGGACAGCCCCCGACCATGAACTTGTTCACACGGTCCGATGGGGGCTACGGAGGTCCGGAATTGTCATTTCGTTTACACAATCGGCCTATAGTTAACGGTCTCAGAACATCGTCTCCCTTCACGTGACCGCGGATGTACCGGCACGTCGGTCGAGACGATCGGAGAAGGTCGGGTCCGTCCCGGCCTTTTTTCTTTTCGGGGAGCGGCAGCCGGCCGGCCGAAGACGAAAAAAGGCCCCGATCCGCGCCTGCGGACCGGGGCCCTGTGGATAACGCTATCGCGTTCGTTCCGCCTCAACCGTAGGGCGACGAGCAGGCCCTGCGGGGTCCGCTGTAGGGCTGGAACGTGTTGTCGGACACGCGGTAGGAGCGATACTGGCTCTGGCACCACTGGACGTGCGCGCTGCCGCCCGCCGAGGCACCGCCGCTCACCGCGCCGCCGACGATGGCGCCGGCGATGAAGGCTGCCGCGGGGAACCAGTAGCCATTGTGCTGGCGATAGCCGGGACGGGCTTGGCGATAGCCGCGGTGACCACCGTAATAGGCGACGCCGTTGCGGCGCTCGAAGCGCGCCGCGCGGCGATCCTGGCGGCGGTCGAAGCGCTCGACGCGCCTGTCCTGGCGGCGGTCGAAGCGGTTCTGCTGCTGGCGCATTCCCTGCACCTGGATGATGTCGGACGAGGCGGCCGGCGCGGACGGCACGAAGACCGGAGCCGCCGCCACGGGCGCAACGGTACCGGCTGCGAAGGTCAGCGCCAGTGCTGCGCAAAGGGATTTCGAACGGGCGAACATTTTTCTCTCCTTGGTTGCATTCCTGACCGGCAAACGGGACAGGGGGCCAACTGTTCCGTTACGGTTTCGTAATGTCCGCGACCTTCGAAGATGCGACATTATTGCCACAGCAAACCCGATATGCGCGACGGGTTATTGAGACGGCCCGCGGCTCGACTTAAATTTGAGTCGTTGACGGTCACTCCTCCTCCCAGACCGTCATCAATGATCGGCCCGCCAGACCTCCTCCCCTGGCGGGCCTTTTCTTTTTTCGGCGCCTCCTCGCCGAACGCCGCTGCGCTCAAATTCGCGTGCTGCGCCCGGCCGCGGATTGCGCGACCCGGCGGGCTTGCCTATCTGTGGCGGTGCAAAGGCAGGATTTCGGTCATGATCCGCTTGGTGTTCAGGGTTCTCGCCATGGCGACGCTTGCGGTCGCCGTCGTGCTGGCCGTCGTCGATGCCACGCGCAGCGTGCTGGCCGACGAGATCGTGCTGACACCGCTCGGCCAGACCTGGTACGCGCTGTCGCCCGACACGCTGGGGCTCGCCCAGGCCGCCGTCCAGCGCCATCTGCATCCCGCAATATGGGATCCGGGCGCGATCTGGGTGCTGACGATGCCGGGCTTCGCCGTGACCGGCGTGCTGGCGCTCCTCTTCTACGCCATCGGCCGCCGCCCCGCGCGGCCGGCCGGCCGCTTCACCGCACGCGCGTGACACGCGCTCCAAGAATGGGACAAGTGACATGTTCTTCCTCAGCGACATCCTGAACAAGAAGCTGAAGCTGCCGCGCCAGGGCGAGCAACTGCCCGGCCGCGAGGCCCCGATCGCCACCGCCGCGCGTCATCACGTGAGCAAGCGGCCGCTCAAGGGCCCCTTTCCCGACGGGCTCGAGGTCGCCTATTTCGGGATGGGCTGCTTCTGGGGGGCGGAGCGCCTCTTCTGGCAGACGCCGGGCGTGTTCGTCACCGCCGTCGGCTACCAGGGCGGACTGACGCCCAACCCGACCTATCAGGAGACCTGCACCGGCCTGACGGGCCACGCCGAGACGGTGATGGTCGTGTTCGACCCGAACGAGGTCTCCTATGCGCGGCTCCTGCAGATCTTCTGGGAAAATCACGATCCCACGCAGGGCATGCGCCAGGGCAACGATGTCGGCACGACATACCGCTCGACGATCTACACGACCACCGAGGCGCAGCATGGAGCGGCGCTGGCCTCGCGCGATGCCTATCAGGCCTCGCTCCGCGCCGCCGGCCAGGCGAAGATCACGACCGAGATCGCGCCGGCACCCGAGTTCTTCTACGCCGAGGCCGATCACCAGCAGTATCTCGCCAAGAATCCCGGCGGCTATTGCGCCCTTCGCGGAACCGGCGTGTCGTGCGCCCTGCCGGAGCCCCAGCCACAGGCCTGAGCGCTAGCCGGCCTTTTGTCCAAAGGGTCAAAATCCGCGTGGCGTTTTCGGACCGACCGTGCCAGATTGCCCGCACGGCATGGGCCAGCGCCCGTGCACGTCGTTTCGCGTATCAAGAAAACCGACAGGGTGTGGAACACATGAAGCGTCTGATCCTCGGCCTCATGGCCGCGAGCGCGATGTCCGTATCGGCCTTCGCGCAGGATATCGCCCCGGCCATCGTCTATGACCTCGGCGGAAAATTCGACAAGTCCTTCAACGAGGCCGCCTACAACGGCGCGGAGGCCTTCAAGAAGGAGACCGGCATCGAGTACAAGGATTTCGAGGTGCAGCAGGAAGCCCAGCGCGAGCAGGCGCTGCGCCGCTTCGCCGAGGAAGGCCTCAACCCGATCGTGATGGCCGGCTTCGCCTGGGCCTCGGCGCTGGAGAAGGTCGCCGACGAATTCCCCGAAACCAATTTCGCCATCATCGACATGGTGGTGGAGAAGCCGAACGTGCGCTCGGTGGTCTTCAAGGAGCAGGAAGGCTCGTATCTCGTCGGGATGATGGCTGCCATGGCGTCGCAGACCGGCACCGTCGGCTTTGTCGGGGGCATGGACATCCCGCTCATCCGCCGCTTCGGCTGCGGCTATGTCGGCGGCGTCAAGGCCGCCAAGGCCGACGCCAAGGTGATCCAGAACATGACCGGCGACACGCCGGCGGCCTGGAACGACCCGACCAAGGGCGGCGAGATCACTCGCAGCCAGATCGACCAGGGCGCCGACGTCATATACCACGCGGCCGGCGGCACCGGCGTGGGCGTGCTCCAGGCGGCGGCGGATGCCGGCAAGCTCGGCATCGGCGTCGATTCCAACCAGAACGCCCTGCATCCGGGCAAGGTTCTGACCTCCATGATCAAGCGCGTGGACACCGCCGTCTACAATGCCTTCATGGACGCCAAGAACGGCCAGTTCAGCTACGGTTTCTCCAATCTCGGCCTGGCGGAGGACGGCGTCGGCTATGCGCTCGACGACGCCAACGCCTCGCTGGTGAACGACGAGATGAAGGCCGCGGTGGAGAAGGCCAAGGCCGACATCATCGCCGGCACGATCACCGTCCACGACTACATGTCCGACAACGCCTGCCCCTACTGAGCGGGACGGCGATCGCGCATCGGGGCCGGGCCGCGAGGTCCGGCCCCTGTCGTTTCAGGGTCCCCCGATCCCCTTCAGCCGGTAAAGCGCGTCGAGCGCCTCGCGCGGCGTCATCTCGTCGGGATTGAGCGCGGCCAAAGCGTCGCGCAGCGGATGGGCCGCTTCAGGCTTGGCGGCCTCGCGGCGGGCGGCGACGGAAAAGAGCGGCAGGTCGTCGACCAGCCGCGCGGCCTTGCCGGACGTCTCGCTCTGCTCGAGCTGATGCAAAACGGCCCGTGCCCGTTCCACGACCGCCGCCGGCAGGCCCGCCAGCCGCGCCACCTGCACACCGTAGGAACGGTCGGCGGCACCCTTTGCCACCTCGTGCAGGAAGATGACGTCGCCCTCCCATTCCTTGACCCTCAAGGTCACGTTGTGCAGCCGCGCGAGCTTGCCTGCGAGCGCGGTCATCTCGTGGAAATGGGTGGCGAAAATTGCCCTGGCGCGGTTCTTCTCGTGCAGATACTCGACCGCCGCCCAGGCGATCGACAGGCCATCGAACGTTGCGGTCCCGCGTCCGATCTCGTCGAGGATCACCAGCGAGCGCTCTCCCGCCTGGTTGAGGATGGCCGCCGTCTCCACCATCTCCACCATGAAGGTCGAGCGCCCGCGCGCGAGGTCGTCGGAGGCCCCGACGCGCGAGAACAGCCGGTCCACGACGCCGATGTTCGCGCTTCGCGCCGGCACGAAGCTGCCGGCCTGGGCGAGGATCGCGATCAGCGCGTTCTGCCGCAGGAAGGTCGACTTGCCGCCCATGTTGGGACCCGTCAGCAGCCAGATGGCGCCGTGCGCGGCCCCGTCCTCGGGCGACAGATCGCAGTCGTTGGCCACGAACGGATCGCCGGCCTGGCGGCGCAGCGCCTGCTCGACGACCGGATGGCGCCCGCCCTCTATGCGGAAGGCGAGGCTGAGGTCGACCTCGGGCCGGCACCAGGCTTCCGCCTCCGCCAGAGACGCCAGGGCCGACGCCACGTCGAGCGCCGCCAGCGCCGCAGCCCCGGTCTGAACGGCCTCGGCATGGGCGACCGATCCGGCCGCGAGCCGCTCGAAAATCTCCAGTTCGATGGCCAGTGCCCGGCCGGCGGCATTGGCGATCTTCGTCTCCAGATCTGCAAGCTCGGTCGTGGTGAAGCGCATGGCGCTCGCCATCGTCTGGCGGTGGATAAAGCGGCCGCGGGCCTCGTCCGAGCCGGCCAGCGCATCGCGATGGTTGGCAGTGACCTCGATATAGTAGCCGAGCACGTTGTTGTGCCGGATCTTGAGCGAGCGCACGCCCGTCTCGTCGACGAGGTCGCGCTCCATGGCGGCGATGACGCGACGCGATTCGTCGCGCAGCGCGCGCATCTCGTCCAGCTCGCGATCGGCACCGGGAGCGACGAAACCGCCATCGCGCTTCATCAGCGGAAGTTCCTCGGCGAGCGTCGCCCTGAGGCTTGCCGCCAAGTCATGCGGCAGCGACGTCAGAGCCGCAACGGCGCCTGCGATCTCGGTGGGTACGGGCGCCCCGGCAAGCAGGTCGACGGCGGTCCGCGCCGCCTCCAGCCCGGCAGCGAGCGCGCCGAGATCGCGCGGGCCGCCGCGATTGAGCGCCAGCCGCGAAAGCGCGCGTGCCATGTCGGGCGCGCCTTTCAGCGTTTCCCGCAATGCGACGCGGAGACGCGGTTCGGCCATGAAGAAGGACACGGCGTCGAGGCGGCCGGCGATCGCGGCAGGATCGGTGAGCGGCGCGGTCAGCCGCTCGGCCAGCAGGCGCGCACCGGGACCGGTCACGGTGCGGTCGACGGCCTTCAACAGCGAACCGTCGCGGCCGCCGGCAAGGGTGCGCACGATCTCGAGGTTCGCCCGCGTCGCCGGATCGATGAAGAGCGCGGTGCCCGCTGCCTCCCGCACCGGCCGCATCAGGGCGGGACGCTCGGATTTCTGCGTCTTCTCGACATAAGCGACCGCGCCCGCGATTGCGGAGAGTTCAGCCCTGCCGAAATCGCCGAAACCTTCCAGCGTCGCCACGCCGAAGAAGCGCGCCACACGGCCTTCCGCGCCACTCGATTCGAAGAGGCTCGGCGGCTGGGGGCTCGCGACCCGGCCCAGCACCGACATGACGGGCGCCAGTTCCGCGTCGTGATAGACCGCTTCGGACAGGACCAGTTCGCGCGGATCGACCCGCATGATGTCGGCAAGCAGCCTGTCGGCCGCGCTCGCCGTGACCCTGAATGCGCCGGTCGAGATGTCGATCCAGGAGAGCGCGTATTCGGCTTCCGCACCGGCGCCCCGGGCCCGTCCGAGCGCCATCAGGTGATTGGCCTCGCCGGGCGCGAGAAGACTGTCCTCGGTGATCGTGCCCGGCGTGACGAGGCGGACCACGTCGCGCCGCACGACCGATTTCGAGCCGCGCTTCCTTGCCTCGGCCGGATCCTCGATCTGCTCGCACACTGCGACGCGAAAACCCTGCGCGATCAGTTTCTGCAGGTAGTCGTCGGCGGCATGCACGGGAACGCCGCACATGGGGATGTCGTCGCCGAGGTGCTTGCCGCGCTTCGTCAGCGTGATGCCGAGCGCGCGGGACGCGATCTCGGCATCCTCGAAGAAGAGCTCGTAGAAATCGCCCATCCGGTAGAAGAGCAGCGAGTCGGGGTTTGCCCCCTTGATCTCGATATACTGCTCCATCATGGGCGTGGCGCCTGCGGGCGAGAGTGCCTTGTTCAGCAATCCGGCCTCCCCCGAAGCCGTCGCGCGCTTCGACGCCCGCGCCACGGCGCAGGGATCAGGCCCCGCGCTGGCGCCCGACGCTCCTCCCTCCTGGACAACGCTGTTTTTCCCATCGCACCTGCTTGGCGCTTTACGCCGGCGGAGTGTAGCCTTAATCCGGAGCGCTCCACAAAAAGAAGCGATACCGGGAGGATCAGCGCCGCCATGCCGAGCAAAGACGGGCCTAGCAAAGACGGGCCGAGCAGGAACGGACCAAACAGCAACGTCAAGGAATCGGGTCCTTCGGTCAGCGCGCAGGAAGCGCTCGACTTCCACGCGCAGGGGCGGCCGGGCAAGCTGGAGATCAACCCGACCAAGCCGATGGCCACACAGCGGGATCTCTCGCTGGCCTACTCGCCCGGCGTCGCGGTGCCGGTCAGGGCGATCGCCGAAGATCCGAGCCGCGCCTACGACTACACGACGCGCGGCAACATGGTCGCGGTGATATCGAACGGAACCGCCATCCTGGGACTGGGCAATCTGGGTGCGCTTGCGTCCAAGCCGGTGATGGAAGGCAAGGCGGTGCTCTTCAAGCGTTTCGCCGACGTCGATTCCATCGATCTCGAGGTCGATACGGAGGACGCCGAGGAGTTCATCAACTGCGTGCGCCATCTCGGTCCGTCCTTCGGCGGCATCAACCTGGAGGACATCAAGGCTCCGGACTGCTTCATCATCGAGCAGCGCCTGCGCGAGCTGATGGACATCCCCGTCTTCCACGACGACCAGCACGGCACCGCGATCATCTCCGCCGCCGGGCTGATCAACGCGCTCTCCATCACCGGCCGCGACATGAAGTCGGCCAAGCTCGTCTGCAACGGCGCGGGCGCGGCCGGCATCGCCTGCATCGAGCTCGTCAAGTCGCTCGGCTTCGCTCCCCAGAACGTCATCCTGTGCGACACCAAGGGCGTGGTCTATCAGGGCCGGCAGGAGGGCATGAACCAGTGGAAGTCGGCGCATGCCGTCAAGACGGACGCGCGCACGCTGGCGGACGCGCTGGAGGGCGCCGACATCTTCTTCGGCCTCTCCGCGAAAGGTGCGCTAACGACGGCGATGGTCCAGTCGATGGCGAAGAACCCGATCATCTTCGCCATGGCCAATCCGGACCCCGAGATCACGCCCGAGGAAGTCGCCGACATCCGTACCGACGCGATCATGGCGACCGGCCGTTCGGACTATCCGAACCAGGTCAACAACGTGCTCGGCTTCCCCTACATCTTCCGCGGCGCGCTCGACGTGCGCGCGCGCACCATCAACGACGACATGAAGATCGCGGCAGCCCGCGCGCTCGCAGCCCTTGCCCGCGAGGACGTGCCCGACGACGTCGCGGCGGCCTACCAGGGCATGCGGCCGAAATTCGGCCCCGGCTACATCATCCCCGTGCCGTTCGATCCGCGACTGATCTCGGCCATCCCGGTCGCGGTGGCGAAGGCGGCGATGGATTCGGGCGTGGCCGGCCGCCCCATCCTCGATTTCGAGAAATACGCCCAGCAGCTCTCGGCCCGGCGCGACCCCATCGCCTCGACACTCCAGCGCATCTACGATCGCGTGCGGCGCCAGCCGAAGCGCACGGTCTTCGCCGAGGGCGAAGAGGAGCAGGTGATGCGCGCCGCCGTCTCCTACGTGAACCAGAAGCTCGGCACGGCCATCCTCGTCGGTCGCGAGGAGCGAATCCGCGAGACGGCCAAGAATGCCGGCGTCGACCTCAACAAGCCCGGCATCGAGATCATCAACGCGCGCCTGTCGCGCCGCAACGGCATCTATGCCGACCATCTCTACGAACGCATGCAGCGCAAGGGGTTCCTGCTGCGCGACTGCCAGCGGCTCATCAACAACGACCGCAACCACTTCGCCGCCTGCATGGTGGCGCTCGGCGACGCCGATGCCGTCGTCACCGGCGTGACGCGAAACTATTCGACGGTGCTCGACGACATACGCCGCGTCATCGACGCCAAGCCGGGGCACCGGGTGATCGGCGTGTCGATCGCGCTCTGCCGAGGGCGCACGGTGATGGTGGCCGATACGGCCGTTCACGACATGCCCAATTCGGAGCAGATCGCCGACATCGCCGAGGAGGCGGCCGGCATGGCCCGGCGCATGGGCTACGAGCCGCGCGTGGCGCTGCTTGCCTATTCCACCTTCGGCCATCCGGCCGGCGAACGTTCCGAGCGCGTGATGGAGGCCGTCAGGATCCTCGACAAGCGCCGCGTCGACTTCGAGTATGACGGCGAGATGGCGGCGGACGTCGCGCTGAACCACCGCCTGATGCGCCAGCAATACCCGTTCTGCCGCCTGTCCGGCCCGGCCAACGTGCTGGTCATGCCCGCCTTCCACTCGGCCTCGATATCGACCAAGATGCTGCAGGAACTGGGCGGCTGCACCGTCATCGGCCCGCTTCTGGTCGGTCTCAACAAGCCGGTGCAGATCGTCTCGCTCGAAGCCAAGGATTCCGATATCGTCAACATGGCGGCGATCGCGGCCTATACCGCGGCCAATTGATTCCGGCGGGCCGGAACCCGCCGGCCCCTCGTGCATTCCTGCCGTGCCCGCGCCCCGCTGGTAGCGGGTCATGAGGGAAAGCCGATGCTGATCCTCGCCGCCATCGTCACCGCCCTGATCGCGCTGGGCACCGCCCTGCCGTTCCTGCCGCTCGCTCACGGTATCGTTCGGGTGGGCGACTTTCCGCGCCAGCAGATGCTCGTCGTTGCCGTCGCCCTGCTCGCCGTCTCCATCTTCTGGAGCGACGGCGACGCGGCGTGGAGCCTCATCCAGCTCGTGCTGTTTGCGACCGTGCTGACGCAGGTCTTCCTGATCGCCGAATTCACGCCGTTCTGGCGCAAGCAGTCCAAGGGCTACGATCCGGCCACCGACGTCGGCGAGCGCATCCGGCTCTGCGCGTCCAACGTCAAGATGTCGAACACCCGCCATGACGAACTCGCGGCCGAGATCGCACGCCACGACCCCGACATCGTCATCCTGATGGAGATCGACGCGAAGTGGGTGGCGGGGCTGTCGGGCCTGCTGGAGCGCTATCCCCATGTCGTGGACCAGAGCCAGGAGAATTCCTACGGCATGGTGCTCGCGAGCCGCCTGCCGCTGTCCGACGTGTCGGTCCAGTGCCTGCTGACGGATGGAGTGCCGTCGATCATCGCAACCGCGCGAACGCCGGAGGGCCGACGCTTCCGCATCTATTCCATCCACCCGGAGCCGCCCGTTCCGACGGAAACGACCGAGGGACGCGACGGCGAGACCTCTCTGGTGGCGCTGAAGGTGCGCGAGGAAAAGCTTCCCGTCATCGTGACCGGCGATCTCAACGACGTCGCGTGGTCGAAGACGACGCGTCGCTTCCGGCGCATCTCCGGGCTGCTCGACCCGCGCGTCGGGCGCGAGATCTTCTCGACCTTCGACGCGCGCATCCCGCTGATCCGCTGGCCGCTCGATCATCTCTTCCACTCGGCCGATTTCCGTCTCGCCGGCATGAAGCGGCTGGCACCGTCGGGCTCCGACCACTTCCCCGTGCTGTTCGACCTCGTGCTCTGCTCGGATGCCAAAAGCGAGAGCGAGCCGGACGCGGCGGAGGCCGACGACATCAAGCGCGCCGGGGAACTCGTGGAGGCCGCCGCCAAGCGTGACGACGAGCCGATCGGCACCGACTGGGAACGGTAGGCCGCTGCAAGTTTAGCCAAGGTCGCAACGAAATCTTGGGACCATCAGGCCCATCATCCGCCCAAAGGGATGCGGATGGCGGGCATGGTCTTCTTCGGTGGCAGACGGAAAGGCAGGCGGCGACGCAGGTCAGGCGGATGGCTCGTGTCCGTGCTCGCGGTCGCGGCAGTGGCAGGCTTTCAGGCGCCCGACCTGCTGCGATCCTCGGCGGCGCAATCCATCATCCAGGTTCAGGCAACGTCGGCTCGCCCGTCCTTCTCGACATGCCTTTCCGCTTCGCACCGGACCTGCGTGATCGATGGCGACACGATCCGCGTCGCGGGCGAGACGATCCGGCTGCTCGACATCGACGCGCCGGAGGTGCGCAACGCGCGCTGTCCGTCGGAAAAGGCGCTCGGCGACCGCGCGACGCTGCGTCTCGTCGAATTGCTCAACTCCGGCAGCCTGTCCCTTCGCCGAGAAGGCTCGCGCGACACGGACCGCTACGGCCGAAGTCTGCGCGTGGTCGAGGTCGACGGGCGCTCCGCCGGCTCGGTCCTCGTCGGCGAGGGGCTGGCCCGCCCCTGGTCCGGCCAGCGCCGGCCATGGTGCGTCTGACGAAAGCTAGGCCGCGAAACGGCCGGCGTCGGGACCGTAGTAGTTGATGTAGCGCTCGGAGATCGCCTCGACCGGCAGCACCACGAAGACGTCGGTCGTGCCGAAATCGCGATCGACGACGCAGCCGTCGCCGAAGCGCGCGCCCAGCCGCAGATATCCCTTGATCAGCGGCGGCATCGCGGCCAGCGCCGCCTTGCCGTCGATCGCCTCGGCGGGCACGAGGTCCATCGCCGCGTAGCGGTGCGGCAGGGCCGACACCGCCCATTCGCCCTCGGCGCGGAAATTCTGCGCCAGCAGCGACAGCGGCCCGGCATGGGCGGCCGGCACGGTGCCGGGGAAGGATGCGCAGCCGGTCATGACGTCGACGCCGGTCTGCCGGCAATAGGCCCAGATGCCCTGCCACAGCAGCTCGACCGTCCGGCGCGAGCGGTACTCCGGCAGCACGCATGAGCGCCCGAGTTCGAGGAACCGGCGGTCCGGATGCCGGGCCACCAGCGCCCTGATCTGGAACTCGTCCTGCGCGTAGAAGCCGCCCGCGGCAACCGCGCGCGCCTGCGGCAGGAGCCGGTATGTGCCGACGATCTGGCGATGATCGGGCCCGTAGATGGAGGTGTCGAACACGACCAGATGATCGCAGACGGCGTCGAAACGATCGGCGTCGCGCGCCTCGAGTTCGTGCACGTAGCCGCGCTTGGCGCCCAGCTCGTCGTAGAAGACCCGGAAGCGGATTTCCTGCGCGGCCGCGATCTCGGAGGAATTGCGCGCCAGCCGCACCTCGAGCGCGCCGATGCGGCCGAGCGTCTCGCCCGGCGCAACAGCCGAAACGTAGCCGGGAACGCCAGCCTGGCGCGGCTTTGCGAGCGTCTGGGTAGTCATGGCGATTCTCCCTCAAGATTCGCGTTCGCCAGCGTTGCTCTAAGATGCGAATGCTACGAGAGAATGACAAGGCGCGGACCGCATTTAGGCGGCAGCGCACAATCGATTAGCCGACGAATTGGGTGACTGTCAGGGAGCCCGTGCGTGTCGCATGACGGCTTCGACCAGCCGGTGCGGATCGAGCGGCTTGGTGACGAAACCGTCGGCGCCATGGGCCAGCACCGATTGGCAGGTCTCGTCCTGACCGTCGGCCGACAGGACCATGATCGGCACCGGTCGCACGCCGCTCTGCTCCTCGCGGCGCCTGATCTGCGAGATCGCGGTCATGCCGTCCATCACGGGCATGTGCAGGTCCATCAGGACCACGTCGAAGGGCGCGCGCCCCGCCTCCTCGGCGACCGCGTCGACCGCCGCCTTGCCGTTGGGGACGACCTTGACCCTGTGGCCGGCCTTGATGAGCGCCGAGCGCGCGAGCATGGCGTTGATCTCGTTGTCCTCGGCGAGCAGGATGGAAAGACCGCCGCGCGCCAGGCGGGATGGCCCGCTATTGGCCGCGCGCTGCGTCTTCTTCTCGGCAAGCCGCGCCAGCATGACCCGCAGCAGCGTGTCGCCGCGCACCGGCCGGGCGAGGAAGGTGGCATAGCCGGCAGCACGATATTCGCCCAGCCGGCCCCTGTCGTTTGGCGCGATCAGCGTAACGGCCTCGAAGTGTTTCCGCGTGGCTGATTTCAGGCGCGCGAGGAGGCCGGGCTGGGCGCGTTCGAGTTCGGCGTCCACGAGCACGGTGTCCGCCTGGAAGGCACCAAGCCTCGAGGCCGCCTCATCGGCATGCCGTGCGACCTCGCAGGCACCGCCGAACGCCGTGATCGTCGTCGACAGGGCCTTCGCCTCCGTCTCGCGCGCCGAGACGATCAGCGCCCTGCGGCCAGCCAGGGCACGGGCCAGATCCGCTTCGTTGTCCTCCAGCACCTCGACGGGCATCTCGACGGAAAAGCGCGCGCCGCTGCCCTCCTCGCCCTCGGCCTCGATGGCGCCGCCCATGGCGTCGACGATGCGCTTGGAGATGGCAAGCCCGAGCCCGGCGCCGCCATGCCTGCGCGTCGGGCCGTCGTCAGCCTGCTGGAACTCCTGGAAGATGCGCTGGCGGAAGGCGGCATCGAGTCCGGGACCTGTATCGACGACGTCGAAGCGCAAGCGCCGCTTCTCGTCCTCGCCGCGCATGCCCACAGTCACGGTCACGCCCCCGACGTCGGTGAACTTCACGGCGTTGCCGACGAGGTTCAGCAGCACCTGCCTCAGGCGGCCCGGATCGGCGCGGATGGTCCTGGGCACGTCAGGCGCCACCACGCAGGCGATACCGATATCCTTGGCGTGAGCGCGTGCGGCGAGCAGTTCGACCACGTTCTCCACGAGTTCGCGCGGGGAAAGCGCGGCAGGTTCCAGCTCGAAGCGTCCGGCCTCGATCTTGGAAAAGTCCAGCAGGTCCTCGATCAGCGCAAGAAGCGCGGAGGCAGAGGTGGACACCGCGCCGACATAGGTGCGCTGCTCGGGCGACAGGTCGGTGTCGGCGAGCAGCGTGGCCATGCCCATGATGCCGTTCATCGGCGTGCGGATCTCGTGGCTGACCGAGGCCAGGAACCGCGACTTGGCCTGGCTGGCCGATTCGGCGCGCTCCCGCGCGGCGTTCGCGGTGGTTTCCGCGCGCTTGCGGTCGGTGATGTCGCGCGCGATCGCGCGATGCGAGACGGTGTCGTCCACCTCGTCGCGCACCGAATGCTCGATCCAGGAAAACCACCGAAGTCCGGTCGGTGTCTGGATCGCCACGTCCGTCGAACTGAGGCACTCGCCATCGGCGAAGGCGGCGTCGGGCACGAGACCCACCTCGACGCCGACATCGGCGAGCGTCCTGCCCTCCAGTTCGGACGGCAGCAGGCCCATGAGTTCCGAAAAGACGCGGTTGGCATAGACGATGCGCCCGATACGGTCGCGATGCACCACAAGGTCGCCGAGCGCGTCGATCAGGCCACGGAAGCGCTCCTCGCTCTCCTGCAACTCCCACATGCGGTCGGACAGCGTCTCGAGGCGCGCACGTTCATGCGTGGCCTCGGCGTCGGCCCGTTCGCCGAAGCGGCGTCGCTCCGTCTCGGCGAACCAGGTTCCGCAGAGGCCGAGCGCGCCAAGCGCCAGGAAGATGAAGGCGTGCAGGGCCGGCACGCCCGCCTGAAGCGCCAGCGCGGCCGCGCCGATCGTCACCAGCGACACGCTCGCATTCATGTTGCGCGAGATGAGACCGACCAGGCGACGGCCACGCGTCTCGGCTTCCCGACCGCGCGTGCGGCCGGGCGCCTGCGATTTCGCTCTTTGCCTGTCCCGCACCGCCATTGCCCAACGTTAGCAGCGAGGGATTAGGGAAGGCTGTGACCGGTCGTTACGATTTTATCCAATGCGCCGGGCCGGCCGCCGGACGCGGGGAATCAAAGGAGCGCGACCACCCTGCCGCGGACTTTCCCCTCGACGATGTCGCGCGCCGTGTCGATCAGCCGGTCGAAGGGGATTTCGGTTGTCAACCGGGCAAGCTTGGCCACGTCCAGGTCGGCGGCGATACGGCGCCATGCATCGAGGCGCAGTTGCCGCGGTGCCATGACGGAGTCGATGCCGAGCAGCGACACGCCGCGCAGGATGAAGGGCGCGACGCTGGTGGGAAGGTCCATGCCCTGGGCCAGACCGCAGGCGGCGACCGCGCCGCCATAGGACGTCATGGACAGGACATTGGCGAGTGTGTGGCTGCCGACCGCGTCGACGCCGCCCGCCCAGCGCTCCTTGGCCAGCGGCTTGGCCGGGCCGGAAAGCTCGTCGCGCGAGATGATCTCCGATGCGCCGAGTTCCTTCAGATAGCCTTCCTCGCCGGCGCGGCCGGTGGAAGCGATGACGCGATAGCCGAGCTTCGACAGGATTGCGATCGCGACCGAGCCGACGCCGCCGGCCGCTCCCGTGACGACGACCGGCCCGCGCTCCGGGGTGATGCCGTGGCGTTCCAGCGCCATGACGCAGAGCATCGCCGTGTAGCCCGCCGTGCCGACCGCCATGGCGTCGCGCGCGGAAAGCCCTTCGGGCAGCGGCACCAGCCAGTCGCCCTTCACCCGCGCCCTTTCGGCATAGGCGCCGTGATGCGTCTCGCCAACGCCCCAGCCATTGAGGACCACCTTGTCGCCCTTCTTCCAGTCGGGATGGTCGGAGGCGGTCACCGTGCCGGCGAAATCGATCCCGGGCACGAGCGGGAAACGGCGCACGACCGGCGCCTTGCCGGTGATCGCCAGGCCGTCCTTGTAGTTGACGGTGGTCGCCTCGACCGCGACCGTGACGTCGCCTTCCATCAGATCCGCCTCCGACAGATCCGTGATGGCGACGGACTGCCGCTTTTCATCGTCGCGGTTCACCACAATGGCCTTGAAGCGGTCGGACATGGCGCTCTCCCTTTTCCTCGTTGGCAGCGTGATAGCGGAACGGACGACGGTTGGCACCCGGCAATTCGGACAAGGCTTCAGACGGAGCCGGCCTCGCCGGCGCCGCGCCGCCAGTCGACGATTTCCTGCAGGATGACGAGACCCGCGCCGAGGGTGATGAAGGCGTCTGCCAGGTTGAACACGGCAAAGGACCACGTGTCGGTATGGACGAGGATGTAGTCCACGACGTAGCCGAGCGTGGCGCGGTCGATCACGTTGCCGAGCGCGCCTCCGACGATCAGCGCGAAGCCGAGCCGCGCGAAGACCTGCCTGGCCTCCGTCCGCGACGCCAGCCACATGATGAAGAGCATGACCGCCGTGGTGAAGACGACCATCGCCGTCTCGTCGAAGCCCGACATGAAGGAGAAGGCGATCCCGGTGTTGCGCGTGTGGTGCAGCGACAGGAACGGTGCGACGGGTATCGTCTCGTAGAGCGCCATCGAGGAGACGACCAGCCACTTGATCCACTGGTCGAGCGCGGCCGAAACGACCACGACGAAGGCGTATGGAAGGATCGCGCGCACGCTCATCCAGGTCTCCGGTTCGAAATCGCGGACATGCGAGGGTGCGATCGCGCCCGCATCATCCATCCTTGCCGAGCGACAGCACGCCGCGCCGTATCTCGTAGAGCATCACGCCGGTCGAGACCGCGAGATTGAGGGAATCGGCGCGCCCTGCCTGGGGGATGCGCACGAGGCGGTCGCAGGCGGCAGCGAGCCGCTCGCCCAGCCCCTGCTGTTCGTTGCCCATGACGAGCACGACCGGGCGACCGCGGTAGTCCGGCTCGCGGTAGTCGACCGCGCCCTTGAGATGGGTACCGCAGACGAGGCCGCGAAATCCCTTTCGCCACGCCATGAACGCATCCTCGCTGGCGCGCGCCACGGGCACGGCGAAGATCGAGCCCATCGTCGCCCTGACCGCCTCCGGCGAGAACGGATCGACGCTCTCCCCGATCAGGATCACGCCCCTGGCGCCGACGGCGTCGACCGTGCGCATCACGGTGCCGAGATTGCCGGGATCGCGGACACGGTCGAGCGCAACCCACACATCGTCGCCGCCGGGCGCGATCGCCTCGAGCGCCTGCCAGCGTTGCTCGAACACGCCGACCACCATCTGCGGATTGTCGCGACGCGTCATGGCGCCGAGCACCTTCTCGCTCGCCTCCAGCACGAGCGCGCCGGAAGCCACCGCGCGCGCCGCCGTGCGGGCGACGGCAGGATTGGTCGCCTGCGCCTTTGCGAAGGCCAGGATCCTGAGCCGCCAGCCGAGATCGAGCGCGTCGATGACGAGCTTGAGGCCTTCCGCGATGAAGGCCTTCTCGCGGTCGCGCACCTTCTTCAGCGCCAGCGCCTTGATGTCCTTGACGATGGGGTTAGAGAGGCTCGTGACCTCCTTGACCTTGCCGACGCGGGTTTCGGGCGCCGTCATCGCGCCACCCAGCGCGCAAAGAGGGAGGTGGAGAGCGCGCGGCCGGCAGCCTCCTCGCGGATCACGAGTTCGCCGGATTCGACGCGCCCGCCCATACCCGCGAAGGCATCCCGCATCAGCGCGTGGACCGCGAAGAATGAGGCGCGGATCGAATAGGCCGTCAGCACGGCGGCGAGCGGCCTGTCCGTCATGATCGCGCGGCAGAGTTCGGTCAGGCGCGGCAAATCCTGGAAGAGCTGCCAGACCTCGCCCTTGGGACCGCGCCCGTAGGCGGGGGGGTCGAACAGCACGATGTCGTAACGCGAGCCGCGCCGTTCCTCGCGCTCGGCGAATTTCATCGCATCCTCGACGATCCAGCGGATCGGCCGGTCGCCGAGCCCCGCGCGCTCCTGGTTCTCGCGTGCCCAGCCGATCGCCTTCTTCGAGGCGTCGACATGCGTGACCTCGGCGCCGGCGCGGGCGGCGACCAGCGAGGCGAGGCCGGTATAGCCGAAAAGGTTGAGCACGCGCACCGGGCGGCCGGCGCCGGCGATGAGCCCTTCCATGTGGCGCCAGTGCGAGGCCTGCTCGGGAAACACGCCGACATGGCGGAACGAGGTGAAGCGGCCGAGATAGTCGAGGCCGTCATGGCGCATCGGCCAGGTCTCGCCGAGCGGCCGGCCCGGGAAGCGCCAGCGGCCGATGCCCTCCTCGTCCGTGTCGCCGGTGAAGACGGCATCGACCTTCTCCCAGTCGCGCGGGCCGAGCGCCGGGCGCCAGATCGCCTGGCCCTCCGGACGCACGATGCGATAGGGCCCGTAGCGCTCCAGCTTGCGACCGCCGCCCGAATCGATCAGCGCATAGTCTGCGTCCGGCTCGCGCTCGAGGATCAGGGGCACGGTTTCCGCCGGCAGCGGACCTTCCGCGCGCGCGGCAGCGGCCGGCACCGCATCCGCGGCGGCGCGATCCTGCCTTCGCCTGTCGCGCTGTGGGTCGCGGTTGGGATTCAAGCCTGGCTCCGGGGTTGTCGCCGCTTGTGGCACAAGGTCCGGGTGATCGCAATCGAGGCCGGCTTGTCGCGGCGCGCATGAGCCTGTAGTCCCCGGCGATGTCAGTCGTGCAAACGCTTATCTCCACGGCCGTGCTTTCGGCGCTCGCCGGCGCGGCCCTGTCCGAGGAAATCTTCGTGGAGACCGGCGGCGGGCGGCTTGCCGGCTCGCTGATCGCCCCCGACGCCGCCAGCCCGGTGGCGATCATCGTGCCGGGTTCCGGTCCGACCGACCGCGACGGCAACAATCCGCTCGGCGTACGCGCCTCCACCTACAGGCTGCTTGCGGAGGGGCTGGCGGCACGGGGCGTCGCCACGCTGCGCTTCGACAAGCGCGGCATGTTCGCCAGCGTGCAAGGCTTCGACGACCCCAACGACGTGCACATGGAGGACTATGCCAGCGACGTCCGGGCCTGGATCGAGGCCCTCAAGGCGCGACGCGGCGTCTCCTGCGTCTGGCTCGTCGGCCACAGCGAGGGCGGGATCGTCTCCCTGCTTGCCGGCCGGCGCGCGCCGAAGGACGAGGTGTGCGGCATCGCACTGCTCGCCACGCCGGGCCGCAAGATGGGGGCGATGCTGCGCGCGCAGCTTGCCGCCAACCCGGCCAACGCGCCGCTTCTCGACCAGGCCTTCGCCGCGATCGAAGCGCTCGAGCAGGGCAGGAAGGTCGACGCCGCTGCACTCGACCCGGCGCTGCAGCCGCTGTTCGCCGCGCCGGTGCAGGATTTCCTCATCGACCAGATGGGGATCGACCCCGCCGAGCTGGCGGCCGGGACGAGCCAGCCACTGCTCGTGCTGCAGGGCGACCGCGATCTCCAGGTCGGCGAGGAGGACGCCCGCCTGCTCGCGGCCGCGCGCGGGATCGAACCGGTCGTGCTCGGTGGCGTTGACCATCTCCTCAAGGAGGTCGGCGAAACGATGCAGGAGCGGCTCGCCAGCTACGGCGATCCCGACAGGCCGGTCGCGCCAGCGGCTATCGATGCCGTCGCGCGCTTCATCGCTGGGCGGTGAACCGCCCTCAGCCGGCCGCCTTCACATAGACGGCGATGCCGGCGGCGAGATCCTCCAGAGCGGCGCCGACCGACTTGAATAGCGTGATCTCGTCGGCGCTTTCGCGGCCGCGCTTTTCGCCGCGCGCCAGCTCGAACAGGTCTGCCACGATGTCGTCGTGGATGATCGTGCCGTCGGCCAGCGGCTGGACGATGTCGCCCGCTTCCTTCGTGGCGCCGGCGCGGGTGTCGACGTAGAGCCTGGCACGCTGGACGGCGTCGTTGTCGGCCTCCCGCATGGCAGGCGTAAAGCCGCCGACGAGGTCGACATGGGTGCCGGGCCGCAGCAGCTCGCCGCGGATCAGCGGCTCGGACGAGATCGTCGCCGAGGTGATTATGTCGGCCTCGCCGATCGCGGCGTCGAGGTCGGAGACTGCCTCCGCGTCGAAACCGTCTGCGGTCAGCCGGTGGACCAGCTTCTGTGCGTTAGACCAGGTACGGTTCCAGACTCGGATGCGGCGGATCGGTCGCACCGACGCATGGGCGCGCGCAAGGAAGGGGGCCAGCGCTCCGGCACCCACCACCAGCAGCGATGCGGCGTCCTGCCGCGCCAGATAGCCGGCGGCCAGCGCCGAGGCCGCCGCCGTGCGCCACAGCGTGAGCCGCTGGCCATCGATCAGAGCCTGCGGTTCGCCCGTCTTGCCGTCGAGCAGCAGGTACAGCCCCTGCACGGCGGGCTTGCCCACGCGGTTGTTGTCTGGCGAAACGGTGACGATCTTGACGCCGATATGTCCGCCCTCCGACGTTCTTGCCGCGACGAAGTCGCTCCAGGCAGGCATCAGGAGAAGCGTGGAGGCCGCGCCGTCCAGCCGTTCGACGGTGTGATGATGGCGCACGGGCTGCACGGCGCCCTGTCGGAAGCCCTCGCGCAGGGTCTCGACCAGACCGGAGAAATCCAGGCAGCGATCGACCTCTTCGGCGGAGATGAAACGCATCGCCACGGCCTCAGACGCTGCGGTCGGGGAGCGCGGGCAGCGACTGGGACCGGCGGGCGGTCTCGGCGCGGCGCTGCTCGTCCGCGCGCGCCTTGAGCGCTTCCGCCTCGGTCGTCTTCTGTCGCGCTATGCGGCGGTAGCGCCCCTGCCTGAGCCAGGTGGAGAAGCTGCCCAGAAGCACGCCCACGACGAGCACGAGAAAGGCAAAGACGAAGAGCGGCATCTGGAGCGTCAGCGCGGGATTGCCGGGATTGAACGGATCCATCGTGAAGGCGACGGGCGCGCGGTTGGCGACCGCCAGCGCGATCAGTATCACCGCCAGCGGGACGATGAAGAGAATGGTGACCACGCGGCCGAACATGGCAAGCTCCGCAAGACAGGCAACGACCGCGCGAATGGGCGGCCCGACGGCAAGACATAGAGGCTCTTGGCCGGCCGGGAAAGACCATTGCCGTGCTCACGCGTTCGAACGGCGCGGCCCGGTTACCGTCAGGTGCATCCCTTCTTCCATTGGGGGCGAAGGGGAGGCGTCACAAATGTCTTGCGAAGCGGGGACCCTGCCGCGTCACTCGGCGTTCAGCCGCTCGCGCAGCTCCTTGCCGGTCTTGAAGAAGGGGACCCATTTCTCCTCGACCTCGACCGATTCCCCGGTGCGCGGGTTGCGGCCGACGCGCGCCGGGCGGTTCTTGACCGAAAACGCGCCAAATCCGCGCAGTTCGACCCGGTTGCCGGAGGCCAGAGCGTCGGTGATCTCGTCAAAGATCGCATTGACGATGTTCTCGACGTCCCGCAGGAACAGATGCGGGTTGCGGTTCGCGATGATCTGAACCAGCTCGGACTTTATCATTGCGCGGATCCCCCTGAACGCCGCGACCGGGCAGATGCTTAATGATTTGTGTTTAATGCATTCATTCAGCGCGGTTTTTCAGGTTGCCAGACCGACAGGAGACCGTCAAGGAAGATGCGATCCGCGCCAAGCTCACGAATGATATCCCCGGCGTAATCGGGCAGGCCGAGCAGGCGCGCCAGTCCCTCGCCGCCCGCGGTGAAGGCCGACAGAAGGCCGCCGCTGCGGCGCGGCTTCCATTCGACCACGCCGAGTTCGGGATCCACGCCCTTCGTGGCGAGCCATGCGACGGCCTCGCGCTCGCCGCCGAGCGTGTCGACGAGCTTGCGCTGCAGCGCCTGGCGGCCGGTGAAGATCGAGCCGTCGGCCAGCGCCTGGACCTCGGCGCGCGTCAGCGGGCGACGGTCCTCGATGAGCCCGACGAACCAGTCGTAGCTGTCCATGATAAGGGCGCGCACCATCTGGCGCTCCTCGTCCGTGGTTGGTGTGAAGGGAGACGGCTCGGCCTTGAGCGGCGACGACTTGACCGATTCCACGCCGATGCCCAGCTTTTCCATCAGGCCGGTCAGGTCGGGAAACTGTATCAGCACGCCGATCGAACCGACGATCGAGGACTGACGGGCGACGATGTGGTCGGTCGCGCTGGCGACCATGTAGCCGGCTGAGGCGGCGAGCGTGCCCACCTGGGCCACCACCGGCTTCTCGGCGGCGAGCCGGCGCACTTCCTCGAAGATCGCCTCGCCGCCGGCGGTCGTGCCGCCGGGCGAGTTGATGGCGAGGATGACACCGCGCACGGCGGGCGACTTGCGGATGCGGTCGAGGCGCTCGATGAGTTCCTCGTTCTCGACGATGGTGCCCTCGATCTTCACCTTGGCTATGTGCGCCGCGGCGGCGCCACCGGTGGTGTCGCGGAAGTACCAGTAGCTGGCGGATCCGACCGCCAAGGCCACCACGAGAAGGGCCGCGACCCTCCAGAAGGTGAGCTTGCGCCGCAGCTTGCGGCGGTCGATGATGTCGTCGGCACGGGATGCCATTGTCGCAGCCTCGCCTCTTGTAGATAGCCTCGCCGGCAGCGGGCCGGCCCTTGTCCCGACGCTCTACAGCATCGCGCGGAAAAGGGGAATTCGCTTTGCTACGGCGCCGGGCATTCGGCCGCGCCGGACTGGAAATCAGCGCCGCATGGCCCCAGATAGGTATCGGCTGACCCGCAAAATCGCGATGGCGCGAAACCGCAAAATGAACATAATGACGTGGATACCGGAACTGTCGGGGCAGCAGGCATTCGAGTAGACACGTCTTCCGCGCCGAAGCGGCCATGCGGAGGCGCGGGCAAGCAGGTATTGATGGCTGACAACATGCCCCGCAACGGGACCGCCGTCCCGCACAAGCGGCCCTCGGGCGCCGCAGCCTCGCCTATAGGCAAGGAGGCCTTTGCGCACGCCCAGCGTCATTCGCGGCGCGTGCGCGCCTTCAAGATCGCTCTGCCCGTCCTCGCCCTCGTCATGGCGGCCGGCTTCGCGGCCTATTCCTGGGTGTCGTCGCCGATATCCATCGGCATCGACATCGCCGGGTCCTCGATGCAGGACGGCAAGCTGGTGATGGCCAATCCCAAGCTCGATGGCTACACCTCCGACAACCGCCGCTACACGATGACCGCCATGCGGGCCATCCAGGAGGCCGGCAGCGACGCCATCGACCTCGAGACGATCCGGGCGCGCCTGCCCATCGAGGACGAGATGTGGGCCTCGATCCAGGCGCCCTTCGGCCGCTTCCACCGCGGCAACAACCTTCTCGAGATTCCGCGCTCGATGATGGTCGAGACCAGCGACGGCATGGTCGCGCGCCTCAAGTCGGCGACGATCGACATCGATGCCGGTACGCTGACCTCGCAGGAGCCCGTCGAGATCACCATGGCCGGCTCGCGCGTCACCGCCGACACGCTCAGCATCATGGAAAACGGCAAGGTACTCGTCTTCGATCAGCGTGTCCGGGTTGACATCTCGCCGGAGAAACTCAAAACGGCGGAAGCGACGGGCGGAGGGGACGATGCGTCGAACTGAGACTGGTTTCGGAAGGGTCGCGCTCGTGGCGGCGCTGCTTGTCGGCGCGATGGCGATGCCGTCTCAGGCGCAGCAGCAGAGCCGTTTCGGGCTGCGCATCTCCGGCGATCAGCCGATCCAGATCGAAAGCGACCGGCTCGAGGTCCGCGAGAGCGAGAACCTCGCCGTCTTTTCCGGCAACGTGAACGTCGTCCAGGGCCCGACCACGATCCGCTCCGGCAAGATGACCGTGCACTACGCGGCCGGCGGCGGCACCGGCGGCGGCATGTCGCAGATCGAGCGCATCGAGGTCGACAACAAGGTCTACGTGAAGTCGAACAACCAGACCGCCACCGGCGATCGCGGCACGTTCGACATGCGCCGCGAGGTCCTCGTCCTCACCGGCAACGAAGTGGTGCTGACCGAGGGCACGACCGTCATCGTCGGCTGCTCGCTGACGGTGCAGATGAGTTCGGGGCTGGCCAATCTCGACGGCTGCGGGCGGTCGACGTCCTCGTCCTCGTCCGGCCGCGTCAAGATGCTGCTCCAGCCGCAATCCCAGGGTCAGTAGGTCGGCGCGTCTTGACGGTTCAGACGCCGCCCACCGGCAATGACACCGCCATCACGTCGCCTCCGGGCGAGGCTCCCGCGCGCGGGCGCTTCACGGGCACGCTGATCGCGCGCGGCCTCACCAAGAGCTACAAGGGCCGGCAGGTGGTCAGCGGCGTATCGCTCGGGGTGCGCGCGGGCGAGGCTGTGGGCCTGCTCGGACCCAACGGGGCGGGCAAGACGACCTGCTTCTACATGGTCACCGGCCTCGTGCCGGTCGACCAGGGCACGATCGAGATAGACGGCTACGACGTCACGACGATGCCGATGTACCGCCGCGCGCGGCTCGGCATCGGCTACCTGCCGCAGGAGGCCTCGATCTTCCGCGGCCTTTCCGTCGAGAACAACATCCGCGCCATACTCGAGATCGCCGAGAAGAACCGAAAGGAGCGCGAGAAGCGCCTCGACGAACTGCTGGAGGAGTTCTCGATCGCGCATCTGCGCAAGGCGCCGTCCATCGCGTTGTCGGGCGGCGAGCGTCGCAGGCTGGAGATCGCCCGTGCGCTCGCCAGCCGGCCAAACTTCATGCTGCTCGACGAGCCTTTCGCCGGCATCGACCCGATCGCCGTCGCCGACATCCAGCAGCTCGTCCGGCACCTGACCGGGCGCGGCATCGGCGTGCTGATCACCGACCATAACGTCCGCGAGACGCTCGGCCTGATCGATCGCGCCTATATCATCCATGCCGGGCAGGTGCTCACCCACGGCCGGCCGGACGAAATTATCGAGAACGCCGACGTGCGCCGGCTCTATCTCGGCGACAATTTCTCGCTCTGAAGCGCAGCCATCCCCCTTACTTCCCCGAATTCTCCGCCGCGATAACGCTTCGTCAAAGGGATTGGCGCTAGGTTCGGCTTGACAAGCAAAAGCCGGGCCAATCCATATGCCCGGCATCGAAGGGACGTCGCGGGCCCCGCCCGCAGGGGAATCGTCGGCATGGCACTGGCCGCCAGGCTCCAGCTCAGACAGTCGCAGTCGCTGGTGATGACGCCGCAGCTCATGCAGTCGATCCGGCTGCTGCAGCTCACTCATGTCGAGCTGGACCGCTTCATCGACGACGAGATCGAGCGCAACCCTCTGCTCGAACGCGCGCCGGACACGGCCGAGCCGGAGATCGAGGCGGTCGCCGAGGCAGCCGCGTCGCCCGAGACGTCCGACTGGTTCGAGAGCGAGCTGCAATGGAGCGCCGAGGAGATATCCGGCAAGCTCGGCGCTTCGCTGGAGAACCTCTTTCCCGACGATCCAGGCTCGCGCGAGCCGCTGGCGCCCGAATTCTCGTCGCTGTGGAAGTCGAACGTTTCCGGCGGGGCGCCGGAGGGCTTCGACCTGGAGGACGTGACGGCCGCGCCGGTGACGCTGCGCGACCACATCGAGCAGCAGATCGCGTTCGCCTTCACCAATCCGGCCGACGCGGCATTGGCGCGCGAGCTCGCCGAGGGGCTCGACGAGGCCGGATACATTCGGCTCGACCTCGACGAACTCGCAATCCGGCTTGGCACAGACGGCCGGACCGTGCGCGCGGTTCTGGCGATCTGCCAGCGCTTCGAACCGACCGGGCTGTTCGCGCGCGACCTCGCCGAGTGCCTTGCGCTGCAGCTTGCCGCGCGCGACCGCTACGACCCCGCCATGCAGGCCATGATCGCCAATCTCGATCTTCTGGCGCGGCGCGACTTCGCGGCGCTCAAGCGGCTGTGCGGGGTCGACGAGGAGGACCTGATCGACATGCTGGCCGAAATCCGCGGCCTCGATCCGAAACCGGGCGCGGAGTTCGCGGGCGGGACGGCCGACACGATCGTGGCCGACGTGGTGGTGCGCACCGCCGCAGACGGAAGCTGGCTCGTCGAGCTCAACGCCGACGCCCTGCCGCGCGTCCTGGTCGATCAGGCCTACTATGCCCGGGTCAGCGCCCGCGCCGCCTCGCGCGAGGACCGGGAATTCCTTTCGGAGTGCCTGCAGAGCGCCAACTGGCTGACGCGCAGCCTGGATCAGCGCGCCCGCACCATCCTCAAGGTCGCCTCCGAGATCGTGCGCCGCCAGGACGCGTTCCTCGTCAACGGCATCCGCCATCTGAGGCCGCTCAACCTGCGCACGGTCGCCGAGGCCATAGGCATGCACGAATCCACGGTCAGCCGGGTCACGACCAACAAGTACATTGCCACGCCGCGCGGCATCTTCGAGTTGCGCTTTTTCTTCACCGCGGCCCTCGCCTCCTCGGAAGGCGGCGAGGCGCATTCGGCCGAAGCGGTGCGGGACCGCATACGCCAGCTCGTCGACGAGGAGACGCCGCAGGAGGTGCTCTCGGACGACGCGATTGTGGATATCCTCAAGGAGTCCGGCGTCGACATCGCCAGGCGCACCGTCGCCAAGTACCGGGAAGGCATGAACATTCCCTCTTCCGTGCAGCGTCGCCGCGAAAAACGCGCCATCAGCATGGCCAATGCGTGACGCAGCGACAGGGAACCGCGGTCCCGCCGCTTCGTTGACATCTCGAACCTAAGCAACTAGAAGCCCGCCCGCATGGGGGGCGACGGATCGGCCCGCACCGGTCGGACCGGTTCCGTGCAAATCGCTCCCCCGACAGCGGCAAGGCCTTTCCATCCGGCATTCAAGGGCGCCGGAACGCTTGTGCGCACGGGCAACGGGTATAAACTCGAAACGGTACTGAGCCTGGACAGGAAGGTCGCGTTCTGATGAGCCTGCGAATATCAGGTAAGCACATGGAAATCGGAGATGCGTTCCGCTCACGCATCGAGGCACGGATCAGCGAGGCGGTCGACAAGTATTTCGACGGCGGTTTCGCGGGCAAGGTCACGGTCGAAAAGTCCGGGTCGCGCTTTGCCGCCGACTGCATCGTGCATCTGGATTCCGGCGTGCTGCTGCAGGCGACCGGTGGCGCGCTGGACCCGCAGCTCGCCTTCGATGCCGCCGCCGAGCGCATCGAGAAGCGGCTCAGGCGCTACAAGAGACGCCTCAAATCGTACCAGAACGACCGAAACGGTCAGGAGGCGACCGACATCGCCTACCGCGTCATGGCGCCGCCCGCCGAAGAGGGCGACGACGAGGCCGAGATCGCCGAGGACTATGCCCCCGCGATCGTCGCCGAAAGCTCCGTGTCTCTGCGCAAGATGAGCGTGGCCTCTGCCGTGGTCGAGCTCGACACCAAGGACAGTCCCGTCTTCGTCTTCCGCAATGCCGGAAACGACCAGGTCAACATCGTCTACCGCCGCCCCGACGGCAACATCGGCTGGATCGACCCGTCCGCGGTCGCCGGCGGCAACGCAAGGTAGGGCAGGCGACAGTACCGCCGCCCGGCCGAAAACGAGGACGCGACGCAAGATGGATCTCAGCGACCTGATCGAGGCACAGGCGATCATGCCGGCCTTGAAGGCGAACTCGAAGAAGCAGCTACTCCAGCTTCTGTCCGAAAAGGCTGCCCAGATCACCGGGCTGCCGGAACGCGAAGTGTTCGACACGATCCTCCAGCGCGAGCGCCTGGGTTCGACCGGTGTCGGCAACGGCATCGCGATACCGCATGGAAAGCTGGTCGGCGTGAAGGCGATCACGGGCGTGTTCGCCAGGCTGGAAAACCCGATCGATTTCGAGGCGCTGGACGACCAGCCGGTCGACCTGGTCTTCCTGCTGCTCGCGCCCGAGGGCGCGGGCGCGGATCATCTCAAGGCGCTGTCGCGGATCGCGCGCGTGCTGCGCGACCCCGACATCGTGGCCAAGATCCGCGGCACGGACGACGCAGCCGCAATCCACGCATTTCTGTCGGAGACCCCCGCCTCCCACGCTGCCTGAGAAGATTCAGGTCAGTGCAGGCTGACGGGCGTCAGGTCGTTCTGCATGGCGCCGGCCAGCGCCGAATCCCGCTCGTCAGTGAGCAGGATCGGTCGGCCGTCGGCTGCAAACAGCGCCCAGAGCTTCAGCCCCGGCGCGATCTGCGGCAGGCCGGGAAACTTCCCGATCAGGTCCTCGCTCGCCATTTCGCGGAGATAGGCGACATGCCCTTCGCCCAGATGGGCTAGCTGCGCCTCGGTGAGAACAAGCTTCTCGTTGCCAGTCATGTCAGCCTCCTTTTTCGGGCCGTCACTGATTGACCAACCCGCCACAGAGCCATTTGGTTCCAGACGAGCCTTGCTCAGTCTTTCACCGATATGTTGATTTTCCGTACCATCCGCTCCGGTTCAGGCCGGTCGAGATCGACGATCAGCAGGCCGTTCTTCAGCTCGGCGCCGACCACGCGCATGCCGTCGGCAAGCACGAAGGACCGCTGGAACTGACGGGCCGCAATGCCGCGATGGAGATACTCGCGCTCCGCGTCCTCGGCCTGCTTGCCCCGGATGACAAGCTGGTTCTCCTCGGTGGTCACGTCGAGATCGCTCTCGGCAAAGCCCGCCACGGCAAGAACGATGCGCAACCGCAGGCTCGCGTCCTCGGGGCTCCGCAGGCGCTCGATATTGTAGGGCGGATAGCCGTCGCCGTTTTTGGCGATGCGCTCCAGCGTCTTCTCCATGGCCTCGAAACCGAGCAGGAGCGGGCTGGAAAAGGTCGTCATGCGGGTCATCGGCATCTGTCCTCGGTGAGCGACAATGCGCGGCGGACCCGGATGGCATCCCTCCGCGCCACCCTGATATGGTCGCTCGCGCAACGCAGTTCAAGCGACCCGCCAACGCCAGAGAGCACCATAGACCATGCCCGTCGAATACAGGATCATCATCGACACGGACCCCGGACAGGACGACGCTGTCGCCATCCTGTTGGCGCTGGCGAGCCCCGAGATCGAGGTGCTGGGCATCGTGGCCGTCGCGGGGAACGTTCCGCTCGCGCTCACCCAGAAGAACGCACGCATGATCTGCGAACTCGCGGGCCGGACCGACATCGCGGTGCATGCCGGGCGCGACCGGCCGCTGCGCCGCCCGCTTGTCACCGCCGAAGCGGTGCACGGCCGCACCGGGCTCAACGGCCCGACGCTGGCGGAGCCGGCCATGCCGCTTCGGTCCGAGGACGGCGTCGGCTTCATCGTGGAGACGCTTCGGCGCGAACCGGCCGGCACCGTCACGCTCGCCACGCTCGGACCGCTGACCAACGTCGCGGCCGCGCTCAAGGAGGCGCCGGACATTGCCGGCCGGGTGGCGCGGATCGTCATGATGGGCGGGGGGTTCTTCGAAGGCGGCAACATGACGCCGGCCGCCGAGTTCAACGTCTACGTCGACCCTGAGGCGGCGGCCGTGGTCTTCGCCTCCGGGATCCCGATCGTCATGATGCCGCTCGACGTGACGCACAAGGCGCTGACGACGGAGGCACGGATCGCGGCCTTCCGCGCCATCGGCAACCGCAGCGGGCGCGCCACGGCGGAGATGCTCGAGTTCTTCGAGCGTTTCGACGAGGCCAAATACGGGACGGATGGCGGGCCGCTGCACGACCCTACGGTGATCGCCTGGCTGCTGAGGCCCGGGCTCTTTGCAGGTCGCGACTGCAATGTCGAGATCGAAACGGCGTCCGACCTGACCCTCGGCATGACGGTCGTGGACTGGTGGGGCGTGACCGACCGCTCCAGGAACGCGACAGTCATGCGCGACATCGACGCCGACGGCTATTTCAGGCTTCTCGTAGAGCGTATCGCCTTCCTGCCGTAGGCGGCACCCCGAGGTTGCCCGTCACGCCATATCGAGCGATGCCCAGCTACAGGGAGCGCAGTCATCAGCCCTTGGTCCAATGAGTTTGCTCCCGAAGCCGTTCGATGCTTGCACTCTCCGTTACACGTATTAGTCTTCCGTGTAGTGAGTTGTTGTAGAGCGTTGGGGAGCCGCAACGGCGATGCTGGACCGTCTTGTCGTACTTGCTTTCAGCCTGCTCCTGTCGGCCCTGACTGCGCTTGCGCCTGCGCGGGCTCAACAGCCCAGTCCCGACACGCTGACGGCCTTCAGCAACTTCATCAAGGCCGGCAACTACGACAACGCCAATTTCTACCTGACGAACAAGCTCGTCACGGCCGAGCAGGTGGACACGTCGCAGCTCTTCTTCGATGCCTTCATGGAGAAGTATTCGAAGGACCTCATCCGGCACGCCGCGCAGATCGATACGCTCTACAACTACCTGCACGCGCTGAAGCCGATCGACCTCAACCGGAAGTTCCGCTGCAAGGCGGACTACCGCTACGATTACGACAACCAGATCCGTGAATGCCTGCTGGCGTCCAACCTGTTCACGGGCGCCAACCGCGACGCCATCACCTATTTCGTCGATCGCGGCCTCGACCTCAACATCAACGTGGCGGGGTTCATTTCGCCAACGGTGCCCCTGCTGGTGCGGCTCGGCGCGGTCTACAGCCTCGACGACCTCAACTATTTCGTATCGCGGGGCATGGTGCTGGGCGACGAGCTCTATCCGATCCAAGTCCTGTCGACCTATCGCGACGGTCAGCTCAGCAACGGCCAGCTCGCCATGCCTGCCAACTACAGCAGCATGCGCGACCAGAACCTGCTCGACGTCATGGTGATCGCGCTGGCATCGCAGTCGAACCTGCAGCCACCACAGGAGGCTGCGAGGCGCGAGCGACTTTGCGAATTCATCGCCTACGCCGCGCCCTCCTTCAAGCCGTCCTTCGACTATCTCGAACACGTCATCCAGCAGGTGAAGGAATTCCGGGGCGCGAATATCGACAAGATGGAGCGGTATCATTCCGGTCTTCTCTATCAGCGCTTCCCGACCCCCTGCGTCTCGCTGGTTCGCAACATGGCGACCAGCCATGCCCGTATCGAGAACGTGATCTCGCGTTTCGCTGGCGAGGGCGACGTCGATACGGCCAACTGGCTGATCACGATCCGCACGGGGCAGAACTGATCCGAACGAGATTCCTGGGAGAATTGCGATGGTCAAGCTCCGAAACGCCCTGCTTGCATTCTCGTCTCTCGCGCTCGTCGCGTGGCCGGCCGCCGCCAACGAACAACTGATCCGCAACATGATCGGCACCGGCGCGGCGATCTTCCTGCAGCAACAGCAACAACAGCAACAACAACAGCAGCAGCAGATGCAGCAGGGCCAGGCCCAGCGTCCCGGCACCGGCTACCGGCCGTCGGGCCGGCAATCGCAGGCCGAGATCGACCGGATGGCGCGGCTCGACACGCAGATGCGCCTCAACGCACTGGGCTTCAACGCGGGCAATCCCGACGGCGTCTACGGACCGCAGACGCGGCAGGCGATCGCGCGCTTCCAGGCGAGCATCGGGCGCAATCCGGACGGCAAGCTGTCCCGCGAGGAGGTCGAAGTCCTCAAGCAGCGTACCGCGGGCATGGTGCCGGACCAGGGCTTCGCCGGCTATGGCGCGCCCGGCCAGCAGCCGATGCCGCCCGGTGCATTTCCGGGTGCGCCGGCGGCCCCCGGCAGCTTCCCGACGCTGGCGGCGCCGGGCCAGGCGCCAGCAGCCGGTGGAGCGTTCCCCACGCTCGGCGCACCGGGAGCGGCGCCCGCCCCTGCCTTCCCCGGCATGGGCACGCCGCCCGCGCCGGGCCAGACCGCCGGAGCCTTCCCTTCGCTCGGCGCGCCGGCGCCCGCACAGCAGAACCAGGGATCCTTCCCCACGCTCGGAGCCCCGGCCGCACAGCCCGGCGGCGCAGGAGCATTCCCCGCGATAGGGGCTGCACCCGATGCGCCGGCCGCGCCCGCCTTCCCCGGCATGGCGCCCGCGCCCGGCCAGCCGGACCAGAGTTTTCCGGGAATGGCCGCCGCCCCCGAGCAGGGGGCCACGGGGATGCCGGCGCTCGGCCAGCCCGGCACCTCGGCTCCGGCGCCGGCGACCGGACTGGTCGCCTCCAGCCTCGAGGCCGAGGTCGCAAAGACGAAATTCGCCACGCTGGACGCGCAGCCCTCGGTGGCCGGCATCGCACTCGGCCACAAGGCCGAGGACATCAGGAAGAAGCTGGCCGAACAGGGCTACGGCAACTGCAACGAGGACGGCAGCCAGCCGATCGTATGCCAGCGCGACAGCGATACGCTCAGCGACTGGATCGGCTTCTGGCACAGGAACGACGGTACGAGCTGGGCAATGGGGCGCGCCATCTCCTTCAAGGAGCCGGCGCCCGCCGATCTCGTGACAGAGCAGTTCCGCGCCTCCTACCCGGAGCTGATGGACGCGCCGGGACGCATGCTGACGTCGGGCCAGTTCTGCGCTGCCGGCCAGATCGCCCACCACGAACTCGAGGTCATCCTCTCCTCGCTCGCTACCATGATGGACAATCCGCAGATCGCGATGCACCAGGGCATGGTCGATTTCGCGGTCCAGTGCCCGCTTGTCTACAAGATCGAGCTGCACGGCACCGACGCCGTCCACACGGCGCTCATCACCTTCTTCGAGACCACCGGCGTGGTGCGCGCGGCCATCGAGAGGGAGGAGAACGCGAAGGCGAGCGAGGCGGAGAAGCGCAAGAAGATCGCCGGCGACCTCAAGCTTTGAGACGGCGCGCCCGCCGGGGCGCTTTGCCGCTTTGCCTTTGGCGTGCCGCCTGCTAAGGGGCGCGCCCATGAACAAGTCAATCACGACACCGCTCGAGAACATCCGCAACTTCTCCATCGTCGCCCATATCGACCACGGAAAGTCGACGCTCGCCGACCGCCTCATCCAGATGACCGGCGCCATGGACGAGCGCGAGATGGCCGGCAAGGAGCAGGTGCTCGATTCGATGGACATCGAGCGCGAGCGCGGCATCACCATCAAGGCGCAGACCGTGCGGCTCAACTACCGGGCTCGGGACGGAAAGGACTACGTCCTCAACCTCATCGACACGCCCGGTCACGTCGATTTCGCCTACGAGGTCTCACGGTCGCTCCGCGCCTGCGAGGGCTCGCTGCTGGTCGTCGACGCAAGCCAGGGCGTCGAGGCGCAGACGCTGGCCAACGTCTACCAGGCACTGGACGCCGACCACGAGATCGTCGTCGTCCTCAACAAGATCGACCTGCCGGCAGCCGAACCCGAGCGCATCAAGGAGCAGGTCGAGGAGGTGATCGGCCTGGACGCGTCCGACGCCGTCATGATCTCGGCCAAGACGGGCATCGGCATCGATGCCGTGCTCGAGGCGATCGTCACGAAGCTGCCGGCGCCAAAGGAGGGCGACGCGTCCGCGCCGCTGAAGGCGATGCTGGTCGACAGCTGGTACGACGCCTATCTCGGCGTCATCGTGCTCGTGCGCGTCATCGACGGCGTGCTCCGCAAGGGCCAGCAAATCCGCATGATGGGCACCGGCGCGCGCTATCCGGTCGAGCGCACGGGCTATTTCACGCCCAAGATGGTGCAGGCCGACCAGATCGGCCCCGGCGAGTTCGGCTTCATCACGGCGAGCATCAAGGAGGTCGCCGACACGCGGGTCGGCGACACGATCACCGAGGATCGCCGGCCGACGGCCGCAGCCCTTCCCGGCTTCAAGCCCGCCCAGCCGGTCGTCTTCTGCGGCCTATTCCCCGTCGACGCGGCCGATTTCGAGGATCTCAGGGCCGCGATGGGCAAGCTCAGGCTCAACGACGCCAGCTTCTCCTTCGAGATGGAGACGAGTGCGGCGCTCGGCTTCGGCTTCCGCTGCGGCTTCCTCGGCCTTCTCCATCTGGAGATCATCCAGGAGCGGCTGGAGCGCGAGTTCGACCTCGACCTCATCGCCACCG